>Ga0081527_100007_pt1 | contig 258580 bp, 250 predicted proteins | sample HotLakmasection5_FD_70992 | JGI IMG/M metagenome (GOLD analysis project Ga0081527, IMG submission 70992) | Hypersaline microbial mat communities from Hot Lake, Washington, USA - Section #5 (SPADES assembly) (version 2) | ecosystem: Environmental > Aquatic > Non-marine Saline and Alkaline >...
TTTCTCTTTAACAATCTTTTCAATATCGCTTAACTTAGCTTTAGGATTTTCCTTAAATCTATTATACGAAAATCTAATTACATTATTAAATTGCCTAATGTAATCTTCGTTAATGTTTATTTGTATTTTAAATTTATAGGTTACCATAAAATATCTTTAAATGTTAAGATTTTATTATTATTTATACAATTATATTTTTACATAAAATTACAAATAAATTAAAATTATTTATCACCAGTTATAACACTTAATAGAATAGTACTGAATCTCAAACTTGTCAATTGGAATAATTAGAGTATCCCAGAATTCAAAAGTATCGTTTTCGAATCCGTGATAGGCAGTTTCAGACATTTAGTCCATACCTCTTTCGGTATGTATTAATTTGATTAAATCCATTTGATTGCAGAGCATTACTTTAGCGTTCATGTATATTGATTCTTGCTGTATAAATAAGCGCCTTGCTTTTTTAATGCTTGGAAGTATAAAATTTTCAGTTTCCTCTATATACCATTTTTGCCCTTTTTCCGTAAAGACATTAACCATTGTTTGGATATTATTAATCCTATCCCAGGGTTTTGTTAGGGATGCTATAGGGTCCTGTGATATCTCATGGTGATACTGCTTTATATCCTTTTTTACATTTTCATACTTTTTTGTCATAGCCATTACAGATAACTGAATTCTTTCACCAAATTCATTTTTTATATAACTGGAGGTTATGTCACAATCTTCTAGCACATCATGTAGAAAAATCACAGCTAAAGTTTCTTCGGAGTAGAGCAGCGTGGGCTCAAAAGCTTTAGCATAGTTAGCTATTGAAAGCTGGTGCTGAAATTCAGGAGTAACACTATCTTTTCTTTTTCCGGAATGACATTTTAGCCCTAGCTCCATAGCCTTAAGGGCTGTGTTGTAATTTCTCCCGAGGAGCCAGTAGCGCATCGCTATTTTTGATTTTTTGAAGAATCCCTTCGTCGTATATTCCATATTTCTTGAAACCTTCCTCTAGATAAGTACAGGTCGTATACTGTGCTAGGTATGTTTTTTTGAGTATACCCGCAATCGCTGCAAAAAAGTTCTAAAATTTCATCTTTAATCCTGGGTTCTAACTTCTTATGCTTGCTTTTAATGCAGGTCATTGGGTGTAAGAATTCCTGCTCCTGCCACCATCTTATAGCTTTGGTCTTCTCATCATTTGATAAGTTCCTTTTTTCTCTCATAAATTGTCAATCCATTGTTATTGGAATAATGCTTTTTTAACTCCCAATGGTCGTTTTCTTTCATAAACTCATCTATGGCGTCTAATATACCTCTATTATTAAACTCTCCTCTTTTACCCCATGTTTCTGTATCATGAAAAACTATATATTTTCTTGCTTTATTACCATGGCGTAAAAGTTCATTTTTTACTTGATCGTATACGTGAAGAGAATCTACGAAAAGAAGATCCGTTTCCTCTATATTAGCTTCAAGGGTGCTTTCTATGTGGTAATGCATATCGATGTTCATGCATAAGGCTAGTGCTTCAATTTGCTTAGCTCTTGGATGTTCGTTAATATCATATGTGTGTAATATGAAAGGTCGAGCTCTTACAAAAGCTATGGTTGAGTTCCCTCGGTGGGTGCCTAGCTCAGTGATATGTTCGCATTCTCTAGCCAGGTTATACAGGGTTTTTAAATGATCACTACAGTCGTAATTACCCTCAGTGGATTCCTTGTAATATTCTTCAATCATATCCGGTGCAGAACAAATAGATTTGAAGATGTTGATCAAAACATTATTATTCTGCAGGATGGTGCTGTTCGCAGATAGGGATCCTGAATTATGTAATTCATTTAGCTCATTTTGCGTTTCCCCTAATATGCGAAAAGCGTCTGAGAAAAGAGGGTTCATTTAGTATCCTCCAATTTTTTCTTAAAATCCTTCAAGATTTCTATTAGTTCTTCTATTAGAATACCTGCATCTTCTTTAGAGAGAAGACTTACAGCATTATTCATGACCTGAGTAATTCTTTTTCTATAAAAATTAACGTTAGGCATTTGTCTATCCTTTTAAGAATGGCGGAGGCGGAGAGATTTGAACTCCCAAGGCCCGAAGGCCGAATCCTTTCCAGGGATTTCGCTTACCGTTAGCATACGCCTCCAGTATCTTAATGTATTTTTATAAATCTTTTTTTTAAAGCTGTTTTTCCCACTTTTCTACGGGTCCAGGAATTACTTTGAAAAAAGGATTCACCTCTGGGTTATCTATGTTTTGGTACTTACTATATTTTTCAGGAGATCTTTTTCTAAGTTTATTCTGCATTAAATGATTGAACTCATAAAACAGTTGCCCGTGAGTTACCGGAATTTTATCTATAATTTCACTGAAAGGTAGGATCTTAGAGGAGTCGTAATTGTACCCTCTTCTTGCAGCTTCTTCGTGAATTGAGGTAAGATAGCAGGAAATGTAGGAAAGAGGATCAGGCATAGATTGGAAGCGGATGAGCTGCGAGTGGTTTTTATAACCTATCGTTTTACCTTGTAAAACTTTTTGGGCTAGGAGCGCTTCTCGCCAGCAACCTCCTAAACCTTTTTGATCAAGATAGGAAGGATGTATAGACCAAAGTCTCATTTATATCTTACCGTGCTTGTTTTCCCATTCTTCCCGGAACCTTCTAGCGTACTTATTGACCCATTCTTCACAAGCTTCTTCATCTAGGTCTCTTCCTTCTTGTTCACTTCTGATCCATTTATACTTCTCGATTTCTTCTATTTCATCCTTCATAAACTTGAAATATTTGCTGTCAGGATTAATAGGAGAAGGAGGGAAGCTGTCGTCCTTACAGCATATACCAGTAGATCCCTTTAAACACGGCATCGATACTCCCCTGTATATTGGTGCCTGAGGGGGGACTTGAACCCCCACACCTTTCGGCACTAGATCCTCTTACTACTCCTAGTTTCCCAGGCCCTCTCGGTTGTAGTCTGGACTATATCTTCACCCTCAGTTTTACCTGTAGGGGCCTGACGTATAGTCTCTGAGGGGTCACTAAGACTTCCCTGCGGATTGCCGATTATTATCCATACAGATTTTTACTAATAATCTGCTAATAAGTTGGCAGACTCATAGTACTGTAGGCTTTACGGGTTTCCCGCATATAGTCAGGTTTCACGCTCCCAATTACTTGAAAGGTGCTCAGGATATGAAGAACATTTCAAAAGAACTTCTTAAAAAATACTATCTACAGCAAAAACTTACACCCTATAAAATAGGAGAACTCTTTGGAGTTAACCACAAAACTGTAAGGAGCTACTTAAAAAAATACCAAATACCCATGCGTACTGCCTCAGAATATAATTTTTTAGCCCGTAAGAGTCATACAAGACCCGACAAAAAAAAGTTACAAAGTAAATTATCCATTGCCGGGCATTCTGCTTTTCTTTGTGAAGGTTGGCATACAGAAAAAACAAATGCTTTTTATTTCTGTAATACAGATCCCGCCCTCATTCTTTTGGTCCTTAATACGCTAAAAAGGATTTATCAAGTTAAAAGAATCGCTATACAAATAATAGCTAAAGAAAAAACAGGAACTAAAAAATTATTTGATATCTTTCCAGAAGCCTCCTTTATTGTTGAAAAAGATAGAAAAACTCCTATAGTTCGCCTTAGGTGTGGGGGTAAAAATCTTGCTAGAGAAGTAATAGAAAATTCTTACAGAATAGTTACTTCACTTTACTAAGTCTAGCGTGTCTGCCGTTCCACCACTCAGGCATGTAAACCTCGTTAACAATATACTTATCTGTTTTTACTATTTAAACTACAGCTAGCAATATTTGAAATTTTGAATAAGATATGCTATGTCTTTTGCTGCATGGACTTCGTCGGGTCCTTCCGCTCGAACTATGATAACTTCGCCTTGTAAGAAAGCAGCGGTAAGTATGTAGAGGATATTATTAGTTGGGAATATGTGAGGGTTTGTTTTTCTTCGAAGTGTTACTGTAGATTTGTAATTGCGGCAGGAAACAACGATATCACGGGAAGGCCTTGCGTGGATCCCTTTATCGTTGTTGATTCGTGCCTCAACCTCAAACATAGAAGTCCTATTTTATTAGTAGTGGAGCTGCGGGGGTTCAAACCCCGGACCTCAACGCTGCCAGCGTCGCGCTCTCCCAACTGAGCTACCGCCCCGGAATTTATAGTAGGCACAATTATGAATGAATTATTAAAGCCGGTGGAGGGATTCGAACCCCCGACCAGAGGTTTACAAAACCCCTGCTCTGGCCACTGAGCTACACCGGCATTAAAAATATTCTATTATGGAAAACACTAAGGAAGGAATCAAGCCTATTTTATTTTTTGGACTTTGGCTTAATCAGTCCTTCTTCCATCTTTTTCTGCATTTCTAATTTTCTTTTGGCCGATTCTCTTTGTACACGTTTTACAATACACGGCTTTTCGAATCTTCTTCTTTTCTTCATTTCAGAAAGAATGCCGCCATTATCAATTACTTTGGAAAAGCGCCTGATAGCTTTTTCAATATTTTCGTTATCTCTTATTCTGATGCCATTCATTTCGTTATTTGCTCCTAATAAAAAAAGCGGGGGGTGGGATTCGAACCCACAGCGATTATCCCTAACCGGATTATTTTTCAGACGCTAGGGTTTCCGTTATTACGGTTCCTCATCATTGTTCGGGCTATAGCTAGCTCTGTTCAGGCCCGAACCCAGGTAGAGGCGTGCAACCGGTCTCGCTTAACCCGGTCAGTTTGTTTTCTCCCGAACCTGGATGGGAGGCGTCTACCAATTCCGCCACCCCCGCTTATTACTATAATATACCAATTCTATGGATGTTTTTAAAAAAATTATTAACAAATAATTAGAATTCTACTAATTGGGTTTTCATTTTTCTTACAGTAGCATGGTGAAAAAGCTTTCTAATAGCTCTTTCTTTTATCTGTCTTACTCTTTCTCTTGTAAGATTAAGCTTATCTCCAATTTCTTGGAGATTATAGCAATGTCGGTCATATAGGCCAAAATGAAGCCTACATATCTCTTTTTCTCTTTCAGAGAGTACCTGCAACAACTCAGTTACTAATTTTTGAGTTGTCTCCGCGTGAAGAAATTCGTTTGCAGTAATCGTATCTTGATCCTCCAGTGTATCTTTAACGGTTGCGTTTCCTTCCCCGATAGGAGAATCTATTGAGATATAAGGAGTATACATAGAATGAAGCCATTGGTACTCACTATAGCTATCGATATTAAGCTCAGCCATTATCTCCGAGGGTTCCGGTTCTCTCCTAAGCTCCTGCTGTAGCTTAATAATGGCTTTCTTATACTGATCAAAAATAGGCACTCTGTTAATAGGTATCCGAGCAATCCTACTTTGGTTTGCTAACGCTTCTAAAACCTGCTGCCTAATCCACCAGACAGCATAAGATATAAATTTATACCCTTTTTTATAATCAAACTTTTTAGCTGCCTTAATAAGTCCGATGTTTCCGATGTTAATCAGATCTTCTAAAGGCAACCCTTGATGCTGGTAAACACTTACTACATTTATCACAAAACGGAGGTTACCAAGAATTAGTTCTTCCTCGGCCTTTTTATCCCCTTTTGCTATACGAATTGCCAGGTTTTTCTCTTGTTCATAGCTAAAATTTTTATATTTACTTATATCACAAAAGTAGATATCTAAAAGAGAATTACCGGTATCTGGTTTACTTTTTGTATTTTTCATAGTATAAAAAATGGCGGAGGGTGAGGGACTCGAACCCCCAACACCCGAAGGTGACCGGTTTTCAAGACCGGAGCGGTCAACCAAATTACGCTTTAACCCTCCTACTGTTTAGTCAAGATTCTCCAATGTTCGAATTTACCAAAAATATTGTTATTAAGGTATGTAGGTAGATTCTTTCTATCGCATATAAATAGCAATTGGTATAGATCTTCCGTAAATGCTACTGTAGTTTCAGCGATGCCCTCTATAAAACAAATACCTTTATAGTTTGCTGTTGCCCCACTATTAACGTCATACTTTCTTAAAAAATTCAAAAAACCTTCTAAGACTTCATGGTGGAAGCCCTCTTTCTCAAAAAGATAAACAAAAGGGTTTTTCTCCTTTAACCTCTTTTCTTCATCTTTAAAGATTTCATAAAGGTCCCTTATATCTTCTTCCGTGTAATAGATAGGCTTAGTTATTGGCTTTTTCATGCCTCGGTTTTACCTCGTTATTTATTAGTATAACCTTTGGGTTCGTAACTCCTTGTGATAAATAAGAATAAAACCTTAAGCAGCTGTTGCATTCATACGTGTTAGCTCTTTTTTAGGCTCTTTTGTAGGAAAAGATCCTATACGAAAAACGTATTTTCCACACCGTGCACAATTTTTATTGACTCTTAGTGGCGTAGTCATGTTTTATCCTTTCTCTATATCATAATATACTAATTGGGTAAGATTATTTAAATTAGAATATTAGGCAGATATTAGTAATAATCTTCTAATCTTTTCCACTTTATTACTTGTAATGCTTATATAAATTTTATTGGGGTGAAACAATGTTCGAATATTTACAAGGCTTACATCCTTTGCTTTCCTATTCTTTATCCACTCTCCTTGTAATAGCTGCGGTAATTATTTCTCTTTTTGCTAAAATAAAATGGGATAAACAATCTTTATCAATAGGCGGTACAGATGACGGAGATAAAAAGAATAATATTAAAGAAGCTAATCAAAAATCGAGTACCGTTAAGGTTCAGGAAAGAAATTGTATTGACTGCGTTTTTTATGTACTAGCATTAAGAGAGAAGTTTGAAATAGAATACGTGGCCGTAAAAGATAGCGTGTTAAAGGATCAGATGAATTTTGCTGAACAGAAGTTAAGCGAAGTCAAGACCACTGCTACCACTGAGTTTACTAAAAAATTGAAAGATCTAGAGCTTAATAAAAACGGAGATATTAGCATAGAAGAGCAATTTTTCAGGGAGACTACTCGTTACGAACTCTTCTGTAGTGTACTAAGAGAAGTAATGCATATTATTAAAGATGAAATAAGAAGATCCTTTAAGGAAAACGGTTATTTCGATTTTCAAGAAGGTGAGTTTTCTAACTACTTACGTAATAAAATGGACTACTTAGAAAGTTTAGCTCTCAACCATTTTTCATCTCGTTATCCTTCATATAATAAAATTTTACCTCTTAGTGAGATCAAAGAAATTTACTTGGATAACCGAAAAGAGCTAGAATCGACTTTAAGAGAAGTTTTTACAATTAGTAGAAGTATTAAGACTAAAGCGGATACAGAGGTTAAGAATAAAAAAGAAGAATTCAAGAAAAGAATTGATAGCTTTATAAATAAAAGAAATAAAGCCCAGGATGAGGATTGAACTCACGACCCCTACCTTACCAAGGTAGTACTCTACCACTGAGCTACCTGGGCGTAATGGGGTGACCGAGGGGAATTAAACCCCCAACCACCAGAGCCACAATCTGGTGCTCTACCCGGTTGAGCTACGGCCACCATAAATTCATTTATGCAGATTTTAAAATATTTGACAGATAGGAAATAATGTCTGTGCTCTCGTCAGCTCTGTTGCGGGGTAGCTTATGCAGTTTACTTAAAGCTTTCTCAACCGTCTCCCGGTCAATATCCATCGGCAGCTCATTTATCTTCTCAGGAGATAGTATTTTTACCTTGTAGTGTCCGTTTCCATTTGATGCGAATAATACCTTTATGAGCTTACCCTGGTTGTAAAAAAATTCCTGGTAATTAGGTTTTGACATTCTTCGTCTCCGTTTGTATGATAGACGATAATAGAATGCCTATTAAGAGATTATTAGTTGTGAACAAAATAACGAAAAATGGCAGACCCGAAGGGACTCGAACCCCCAACCACTGGTTTTGGAGACCAGGACTCTACCAATTGAGCTACGGGCCTGTTTAATATCCTATTAATTTTCTCATTAAGTGTTTTCTATATCTGTTCATGATTTTGTGCCTACCCGCAGTTCTCCCTACGACTGTATCTTCCGGTGCCCTCTCGTGGAGAAAGTGCTTAATGTATGTGTTTGTTATCAGCCTACACTCAACACCAGCAAACATAGAATCTACCCCAAAGGCCACGTCCTCATGGCCCCAGGATTTGAATTCAGTGTCATCGAAGTAGAATAGATCATCGTTTATTCTTCTTATTGCTTTTAAGCCTGGAACGTCTATTGCAAAGTTACATGACCAAGTAATTCTACCTGTAAGGATAAGATCCATCTTCTCGTTAAATGAAGTCATTTTATTATACAGATCTACTATTCCTGAGATATCCCGATAATCTTTATAATCGAGCTCGCGCTCAAAATAAAGGTTATCGTAAAGATTGTCGCTGTTCGAGTTCAAAAAAGAAGAGGGCATCTTATCTACTGGCATATAGCAACAGGACTCATCGTCTTTTAAGAACTCTTCAAAATCTTCAGGCCGTTGTATATGCTCTCTCATTCCGTAGAAGCCCACACACTCACTACCATACTCTGAGAAAGCTTTCTCATAATTTTCTATAAAGTGTTTATTCGCTGGGAAAGAATCTCCGTCGAAGAATACCAGATAATTATTACCCATGGTGAGTGCTTTGTTGATACCTATGTTTCTCCCCCGGGCTCTTCCTACTGATTTTTCATTACGGATCACTGTCACAAGGGTATCCACAATTGGGTAGAAAGGTTCTATGGAACCATCATCTACGACAATGATGTTTCGAGGTAGTACTGTTTGCTCACAGAGTTTTGCTATTGCATAATTAACAAAATTTTGCTGATCTCGGCAAAGTATAATTACTGATGTGCTCATTATTTTACCAATTTAGCTTCTTTTCTAAGTACCTTTTTTCCATTATCATAGTCGTACTTAATTATATAGTCTTCATCGTTAGCTGGGCAGCTTACAAGTATATGATCACCAAAATCTCCTAAGATAGTATCTTCCTCAGTGAAGATATAACCAGTGTCTGGATCCTGTGGATATTTGGAATAGTCTAGTTTAAAACAATTCATTTTTTCTTCCCATATGTTTTTCTTTTAAATTCAATAGGATTACATTCCATATCAAACATTCTCTTACATGCTGGAAAACCTGAGCACCCTCCAAATTCTTTACCTGTCTTTGTAGACTTGCGGATAGCAACGGGCTTTCCGCACTTATCACATTTAAAAGGTTTTCCCGAGGAGTCCTTTAAGTAGTTAACTTTTTTAACGACGGGGGAGCCGTCATCACCTATTTGAAAGGTGGCTTTGCATTTAGCCTTGCCTTTTTCCATAAATCCGGCACATCCGTAGAACTCCCCATAGCGACTTTTTCGTATTACTAACTTATGAGTTTTACATATAGGACAGACAATATCTGTCTCTTCTGCTTTCTTCATACTTTTTGCTGTTTTTGCTGCGCCGATTCTTTTTTGTAATTCGCTGTAAAAATCATCTACAGTTTCATACCATACTAACGTACCCGCAGCTATCTCATCAAGTTTATCTTCGATACGGGCGGTATATTTTGTGTCCATTAATTCGGGGAATGCCCCCTTAAGAAAGTCGCTTACTGTTGTCCCGAGTTCTGTAGCTATAAACTTTTTGCCTTGTCTTTCAACATATGCTCGTTTTATTAAAGTGTCGATAATGGAAGCATACGTGGAAGGTCTACCCACACCGTTTTCTTCTAATGTCTTCACCAGGGAGGCATCATTGTAGTGTGGCGGCGGTTGGGTAAAATGCTGAGAAGGATCCACTACTAAAAGATTCGAATCCTCTCCCTTATTTATTTCAGGCAAGATCTGATCTTTAGAAGAGCCGAAGGACCAAACTTTTAAGAATCCGTCGAATTTTAACTTCTGACCGCTTGTCTGGAACTCATGCTTTTTCGACCCGCTTTCGACGGTAATCTTCATCGTGTCGAAGATTGCGCTCTCCATTTGACTAGCTACAAATCTTTGGTAAATACCTTTATATAGTTTTATCTCGTCCGGAGAGTTAGCATTCACTACATTTAAGTCAGTAGGTCTAATGCCCTCATGAGCTTCCTGAGCAGATTTGGATTTAGTTTTAAATAAGCGAGGTTTAGAAGGTAGATATTTATTACCATAGGACCCCTTTATATGGTCTCTCACAGCGACCATAGCTTCTTTACTAATATTTAGTGAGTCGGTCCTCATGTATGTGATTAGTCCGCTTTCATACAACTTCTGAGCTACGCTCATCGTTTTTTTACCAGGCCAGCCGTAAACAGCGGAAGCAAATTGTTGTAAAGATGAGGTGTTAAAGACAGGATAGGGGCTACGGGTTTTCTCAGATTCCTTTACATCTTTAATTTTCCAGGAATCCTCAGCCTTTATAGAATCGACAACTTCTGTAGCTTCTTTTTCGTTTTTAATCTTTTCTTTTTTTACATAAGAAGCCTTAAAGCTATCCTTACGAGGAGTAGCAAAAGTCCCCTCAATTTCCCAATACTCCTCGGGTTTAAAGGCGTCTATCTCTTTTTGTCTCTCTGCTATGAGCATCAACCCAATAGATTGTACCCTACCGGCGCTCGTACCCTTACATACTTTTCTCCACAATACAGGAGAAACACCATATCCTACTAGCCGGTCCAGTACAGCACGGGCTTGCTGTGAGTGATACATTTCTTCATTCAGATCGCCTGGATTGGCAAAGGCTTTATGTATAGCTGATTTTGTGATCTCATGAAATGTGGTGCGTTTGATAGGGCAAGCGTTTTTAATAGCAAATTTAGCTAGATGCCAGCCAATTGCTTCTCCCTCTCTATCAGGGTCAGAAGCTATGTAGCAGAGACTGCTTTTCTTAGCCGCCTCTTTGATCTCTTTTATTACCTTACTCTTTTTTTCAGCTATTACATATTTAGGCGCGTACTGGTTATCAACATCAATCGAAAGCCCTTTAGGATCTATTTGGTAACAGTGCCCAAAGGAAGCTTTAACCACGTACCCGGATCCCAGGTAGCTTTGTATTTTTTTAATCTTCGCAGGACTCTCAACAATAACTAAGATCTTTCCCATTTATACCTCATATGATTTGTCGTATCAATTCATTAAGTTCTGGCTCACCATACCAAAAAAAATATTGGTAATTTTCATAACTGATGTATATTATTCCTACTTCTTTTTTTATGTGTTTTCTCAAATGATCTATTACAGAGGGAGTACACATAGATACTCTTAAAGAGGCTATAATGTGGCTCGGGAATTCTTTTATAGCATCCCGGACTCTCCTGTATATTTTTTCTTTTTCTGTAATATATCGATTCATAAGAAATAATGGTGGAGCCGGTCGGGATCGAACCGACGACCGCTAGCTTGCAAAGCTAGTGCTCTCCCAATTGAGCTACGGCCCCTTATTCAGAAAAATTGGCAGAATTCTTTATATGTTTTTTAGTTTCTATTCTATTGACTAATATCCCAATGAGGTTTGTAAAAGAATTTACCTCAGTAGCTTCAACGTAATAGCAGCCCCCGCCGAGAGCCGGTTCAATGTTGAAAAGGATACCCATCCATAAGCCGGTTACAGGGTCCTGGGCAATCTCTCTAACGAGCCATCCTTTAGGTATAAGGCTAAGGACGCTTTCTTCTTGATTTTTGGGTTTGCTTTTAAAAAATGAAAACATAGGCATTTAATTGTTGGTGCTCCGGGGGAGACTCGAACTCCCAAGGGCAGTGCCCGCCAGATTTTGAATCTGGTGCGTTTACCAATTCCACCACCGGAGCTAAAGAATGATTGTTTTGCTTTCTCTACAAGTTTCTTCCAAACGGTTGTACTCAGTTTTGGGTACTGTCTGTGTGCGGTACTGATGATATGAGGCGATACCCATTCCAAGAAGAAGGATGCTGAGGAGAGCAGCACTTATGAATAAGCCATCACCTGACGTGGCTGCTAAAGCTACTGAAAGAATGACAATAAAAAAGAGGAAAGAGATAACTATTACTAAAAAAATAGGTAGCATACTAGTCCTTTTTTGAGGCGTCGCGCTTATAGATATCACATTTAGATATACCACATTTGCTGATGCCCTCTAGTGTTCTTTGTTCCAGGTCAGAATAGTCTTCCCACGGAATAATCGGGGTAAATGATTCTTTGGCTTTCTTCCCCATCTCAGTACGGCTTTGAATATTTTCTATGTTAGGCTTATCCAATGTTATTCCTTTACTTCTCCTGAAAATATGTGATTGTCGCATTTAACTACATCATCTTGACAGGTATCTTTTAGTACCGGATGATGCCCTCTAAATTCAGGATTGCTCATGCATTTAGGCCATTTATCAGTATGGTCACACATAATGCATAAATTAGGTAATGTAGCTAATTCATTCATAAATACTTCCTGAAAAAATGGTACTCGGGACGAGATTCGAACTCGTACGGGGTTACCCCCAATGGATTTTCTTACTACTCTTGCTTTCACAAGCCGCTATAACGTTGTAGTCTGGACTATATCATCTCCTTAGTAAAACCTTAGGAGGGACGTGCATAGTCTCTGAACCTTCCCCATTTTAAAGGGGCTCGGCTGCTGATTACCCAATCTCTGATAGTTTTTTAACTTTCACACCCGCTGTTTTCAGCCATGTTGTAGTCATCTGAGCTATAAGGGCTTTCCAGCAATTCTCGTCCTGCTCACCTATTGATTTCTCAATAAGGGCTCTTTGATCCCTTATAAAAAAGTGAAGCCTGCCATGCTGCATCCTACTAATAATTATCATGTTACTTAAAGAGTTGTCTTTTATATCACCGTTAATATGATGAATAACTTCGTTATAAGAAAGTTTTCTCTTCAAAACTTGTTCAGCTATTACCCGGTGTATATCTTTAGAACTTCCTTTAAGTTTATTGTAATTACCAGTAGCATTGTTACCTATTTTTGAGACTTTTCTATAGCATTCTAAACAGTACTTTTGGTCTTTGTGGTTTAGCTTAATTTTTTTAGTGCATAAAACACAAAATCCCCAACCGTATCTATTTTTGTAAGCCGCTCCTCCTTTTTGAAGATAAAAATATTTACGTCTTTCTAGGTAACAAGGATTACAGTATCGTCTTCCTTTTGTTGGCGGGATCTTTTTACATTTAACACAAAGCCTCTCCATAATAACTCCTTTTATTGGAAGGACCAATATTAGGAGATTATGGTGGACACAACGTGTCAAGTGTAAAAAACAAAGTCCACAGTGTCTACCATTCCACCACCCGAGCATGTCAAAGATCATCTCATATGAATATACTCCTTTGATTATTCTAATTAAAGTAAAAAAGTGCGGAGAAAGGGACTCGAACCCTTAATCTCATTTAGAGAATTAGCTCCTCGGGCTAACGTGTATACCATTCCACCATCTCCGCAATTATCTTTTGATATCCTTTTGTAGAAAAAGGAGATATGTATGATAATCAAAAAACTGGAAAAATATGCTTCTATCTTAGAAGATAGAGGTATGAAAAAGCAGGCTTTTGAAATAGATTTAATTTGCAATAGCATAGAAAAAGCAGCTTTTAAGTTTCCATGGACTAAGAAAAAAGAGCAAGACAAAGCTGAACTTGAGCAACTTATAGGTGACCGGGTAAAGAGCGATAATAAGTTTCTGGCTAATAAGATTGAGATCTATGATCGTCAAAAAAACTTTTCTTCTGAGGGCCGCGTAAGGACCAAAAACCCTCCTAAAGAATTTAAGAACAAGTTTGTTGAGGGTCCAGATGGGTATTGGTACCTTCAGGATGATAGAGCGATGAGCGTACAGAAGTTTCCAGATAAAATGGTTCTATACGATGACTCTAAAGACCTTGGCGTACCGGTCCAAGGGTTAGAGATAATGTAAAGACCGACCTCAGCTTCATAGGTTTAGCGTTGTTTCGCCTGCCACGCCTCAGCAGAGGGCCCGGGGTTCTGCGGGCCCAGGCGCACTTCCTGGTTTCTGGTCTTTAATGTAAAAATGGGAGCACTAGGACTCGAACCTAGGAAGGCCGCTACAGCCGCCGGAGCTACAATCCGGTGCATTCGCCGCTATGCTATACTCCCTTAATCGGTAGTTAAATGCTGACGGAGAGACTCGAACTCTCATGAGCATAAGCCCACCAGGTCCTGAACCTGGCGTGTCTACCATTCCACCACATCAGCGAAAAATGGAGACGGGATCGGGATTCGAACCCGAGATGGGAGTTTTGCAGACTCCTGCCTTACCGCTTGGCTATCCCGTCTTAAAAGGAAGACTCTATGAAACAGAGTCTTCCCTCTATATAAAAAGGACAATTTCCTAACTAATGTGCCTATCAATGCGTCAAAATGTCAAAGAGCAATCTAACTATCGAGTTTTGATGATCTTCACTCGATCTATTCTTTTTCTAACTTCTTCTTCAGGCATCATAGCTACCATACGCCGAGCTTGAGCCTTGCTTACACAAATTCTTTTTTCAATCAATCCGTCAATGAGTTCGTTTTTCTTATCTTCCATATCTCCTCCTAAACGCAAAAAACCCCTCCCAGGTTTGCTGGAAGGGGTTTTTCTAACTATCGGTATCTTTTGCTTATTTCGTTAGAAGTTCCTCCCAGCTACTATTGTATTCGCACAGAGATATGAATACAATAAGGTCCATGCGGCTGATGTCAGCACGGTATGCAAGGACTGTAGTGTGGAGGATGTCGATTTCATTTCTTTTTTCCCTTAAACAAGTTCATTCCTAATATACCTTTTTTTCGCTGGATATTCAAAGAATTTTTTCCAGCTTTTCTTTTTGGTATGGAACCGAATAGATTCGCTTCCTTCAAATTATATTCTTCTCTAATCTTAATCAGCATCTCTTCAGGGATAGAATCCGGGACACATAGACTTAGTAAGTCTATGAAATTAAAGGTAGTACGCAACTGCTCTCTTGAGGTACATCCCTTTATCATCCTAATACATTTCGAGTAGACGGCGTCTTTATTTAATGACGCCTTTGGCTCGGTCTCTTTCACACGTATCGCAGGTACAAGCCGGGGCATGAGCTTTTCCCTCCGTTTGATAGTTCACTCCGCAATCCTTCAGAAGCTCTTTAAGTTGAGAATCTGTGTGGTCATACCAGTTATCGCGGATAAATAGTTTTTCTTTTTTATTAAACAGCTTTCCTTCAGTTTCCTTATAGACAGTCATCTTGCATGAGCGGCCATTCACATAATCCAGGCTGAGCTTTATGGACGGGTCTTTTTTGTGTACACTAATTAGACCTTTTGCCTGCTCGTCAGTAAGGGGGTCAGGGGTGAATTGTAGAAAACCCATTCCCAGAGGCCGTGATAGTTCATACACCTTCTTAACAAACTTTACCAAGTCTATGCCGGTAACTTCAATCATCAGTAGCTCCTATTGCTTATGCTTTAAAGTAAAATTGATTGTGTCATTCAGTACTGATCTATCAAGGATCATAAATCTTCCGAAACCTGTTTTACTGATTGTAGAAGAAAAACTTATTCTATCGTTAAGAGAAAATCTATTTAGTTGACCAAGCCAGTAGTCCAACATTTTTTGCATAGGTTTACTGTGCGTTTTTCTTATGATCACAGAGCTATCTATCATGAGGTATTGATCGCTTGCGCTAAGAAAAAGTTCTTTTTGTTCCTTTAAAACTTCCTGGGAGGATTCTGGGCTATGTTTAATTAGGTAATCTATTTTTTCAATAAAGGATTCTTCGTCACTACTGCTAAAGAAAAGAGCATCTAAATCAGGATCAAGAGTTACTTTTTCAATTAGACTCTTTAAATGTTCAAAATTAGTAATATGTCGATTCCCGTCCAAGTAGACATTTATTTTGTATTCATTTAAGCAAAAATGAGGTTGCAGTTTGTAGTATTTGTTACTGTAAAGACCACTATTCTCTGCACTGAACTTAGGGAAGACTTTTACGTTCCAACCCGGAGCATAAATATTAGGGGAATCCGTGATCAGAACAAAATCAAAGCCTGAATTACTAAAACGGCTCACATTCTGAGGCGCGTCATAATCCCCAAATATAGCAGTATAGATAACAGTGCGAATAGTTCAATATACTTTTTTGAAAAGGTTATTTAAATCTAAATTTCCACCAGGGGTCACATCCCTTCCCATAAAACCGATAATCAGAAATATTCCAGGAGCAGTAGTACTTTTTATACCCTCCCCCATCCGGAACAGATTCTGATCTTCTTATCTTCCGGTTTGCCTGGTTTTTGTAGTACGCCCTGGATTTACCTTCGCTGGTTATCCAGAGGTTTTTGCGGTAAGAACGAGACATGTAAAACTCCTTGAAAAAGTTGAGTCTTACATTTTGTCCCTCCTTTTTTTCCATCTTTTCATAAGTTCTTTCTCCATATATTCTTTGGAAGGTTTCTTACCTTCTTTTTCAACGTATTCGTCCTCGATATCATTAACTATTCCAATAGCTACTCCAACCTCAGGTCCAGCTTTTATATCGAGCAGTTCTTTTATCTCATTGCCGTTTAGGGGCGGCTTCTTCGATACAGGTACTTTTCTAGCTTGTTCTATTTTTTCCCTTAGCATAGGAATTGAGTTACTAGGAGGTATTTTACCTAATTGATCTGCTTCAGCTAAATCGAGTAGAGAATCTACCAATTCGTCCCCAATGCTTCTAATGAAACGACGTAATGCCTTTTCTGTAAGCTTTCCTTCTTCTAGATCTTTCGCCAAGGCATGGGGACGCATATGGTTTCTAACCATCTTTTTAACCTTGTCGATATCTTTGACCTTAAAGTTCAGCCTCCTCATTATGCCCTCGGCTATTTCAGAGGCGGCAGCTTCATGGCCGTGGTGCTTTATTTCACCCTCCATCATAGATCTTGTTGCGGGCTTTCCAATGTCGTGCAGCAGAGCTGCCATCTGATTATTAAGACCAGGCTTTGCATTATCAAGCACCATAAGAGTGTGCGTCAATACATCACCTTCCTGGTGATGCCTCTCTGATTGCGTTTCCTCTTGTAGTGCTTTTACCTCGGGCAGTATGTGCTCAAGAAGACCGGTATCTCTCATAAATTTAATCATAGAGGATAGTTTACCGTAATCAGCTATTTTTTCCATTTCCTCTTGGATACGCTCACTCGAAATGATATTAATTCGGTCTGCATTTCTTTTTACGGAGTCTATCATGTACTGTGGGATCTTCCAGTTGTATTTAGCTTTGAATCTCACAAGTCTGAGCATTCTCAATGGATCGCTCGTAAACATTTCATCCAGGTTTACTTTCGGATGACCAGTAAGGTTTCCTTCTTCTATATCCTTCCGGCTACGCCCGGTAAGATCTTTTATCTCACCGGTAGATAAATCTTTTAAGAGCATGTTGACCGTAAAGTCACGCCTCATTATATCTTCCTCTACGGTGCCCGGCTCGGTTACTCTTTGCCTGGATTTAGGATCGGGAAAGGATTCCTTCTGGGAGTCAGCAAATTCTATTACTGCGCCCTGAGTCTGGTAGAGGTCACCTTTATAGTTAATGTTTTCCTTAAAGGTAATCTGCCATATCGGGTAAGATTTTCCCATTTGATAAGGAGTCGATACAGATCCTGGATTCTCTTTGTTTAACGTAGTATTGATATATTTGGTCAGCTCTTCTGCGCCACCCCCCTTAGGGCTATCTACCATTATATCCAGGTCTTTGGCTTTTATTGAAGGATCTTTTTTTATTTTACTCAGATACTCATCGCGGACGTAACCGCCGACAGCATAAGCCTTACCTTTCCAAGGAGTGGTTGGTAGCCAATCTTTAAAAAGTCTTTCTACTTCTTTTTCTGCATCCGCAGCTACCTTTTTTAAAAGGTGGTTAGCTGCTTCTCTCAGTTTCGCTGCTGTCTTGAGTTCCATCGATTAATTCCCAAAAATGATCGTTAACAGCTTGAGCTATATCCGGGTCTAGATCTTTTTGGCCCGATATTAACTTTTCATGAAATCCTTTAAGGATGTTTTCTTTTTCAGCTTCTTCCATATTCACCATGTTATACAGATTGGTCCTAAGTAAAAACCCTTGCATACTTTCATTAAATGCTGAGAATTACGAGGGTCGTTCCTAGTAACCAAAAGGCGTGTGAGTCTCCAATCGAACGGGGTAAACTGGATACCAAAGTCTTCTATTTTCATATGGATTTTTACCCACCACTTTTTATCTCTTTCCTTCTGCTCTTCTTTAAATTTTTCGTAATCTTCGTCCGGGACGTAATCTGTCGGCTCAGCTTTTTTCATTTGCTCTATTACTTTTAATATGTCATCGGTTTGCTCATCTGGAAAATCGAAGCAGAGTCCTACGCCTTCATCTTCATCGTCATCAGAATCTTTTAATAGCTGCCAGATGGCGCACCCAACCCCATCCTTATATCGAATCTTCTCACCTCTTATTTTACCACTCTTAAACCTTATAGTGTCATCCATCTTTTTATCCTTGTTATTGTTACTTTTTACACGAAGATATTATTAAAGGATTATTTTAGGGAATCTCGGACTTTTGTAAGGGTCTCTCCCAACCAATTTTTTCCCTTCCAATCCTTGGGATTGTTACATCGGGGATCGTCCCATTTCAGACCTATACCCCAAATCCTATCATATGGGCTACCTTCCACAAGAATGAGGGGTGCTGTCTCAATCAGTTTTTCTTTGAGCCCGGGGTTTTGGCTGTACTTAGCGTAGTTCCCTTCAAAGACAATATCTTTAGCCTTAGCATTCCATAATTCTTCGTTAAAACCTTTAACTTTACGACCTAAAGCTTTTTGTTCTTTGGGGTTGTTTGTCGCCATTATTGATTCGAAGGTATGAAAGTCATTAAATATCCGAGCCTTCTCAGCCATCATAAACTGCTCAGCACAGCAATACACCCGACCTGCTACTGAAAAATCGGACATGTACCATTGAGACAGAAAGCCGTGCCAAAAGAACAGATACTTATCAGTTTTTCTCATTTTCCGCCTCATCCTTATAATCGAATTTGATAGAATGTAATAAGCTTGAATAATTTCGATTGAATGGTTTGGGTGTAGTTGTTTGAGTTATTTGGCCCCAGGTAGCAGGCTCGACAAATCTACGTCTTATTTTATAGCCGTCATAAGCTCTGTAATGGGGCAGCATCAATTCATTTATTTCTTTTTCCCCTACGAGGTTTTTTAGGTTTCTTTTCTTCTTCATTATTATCTGTTTTCTTAAAGCTGTTAATGTATCTTTTTTTCATTTCCTCAGTTTCATAGTAAGGACACTTACAAGAATCCGGTTCTATGACTTTTAAAACTGTCGGTATAATGATATCACATTTACCATTTTCTTGATTTAAACAGCTTTTTAAATTGCATTCATTCGTCTTTTTCTTGGTTATCTTCTCGCTCTTTTTGCCAGACAATTTTTACATCCCTCTCTAAATTGTATATCCTGTCATCTAATAATTCCCGGAAGCTTACGCCCATTGGTACCTTTCCAAGGGATTTTATTGAAAGATAATAGGTACCGCCCATCTGGACATTAGTCTTACGAAGAAGCTGCCCTTCAATGTAGTCCAACCTCCGAGTATCGTTGATAGAGATGGCTTGTTCCGGTTTTTGATTCCATTGAGTCCTGCAATTTGGCTCATTACACTGGCAGGTTAACCGTGTGCCGTCATTACTGAAATAGGCATTGATTTTAGCGCTCTTACAGTTAGGGCAGCAGGGCAATAGTAATCGGTTGCTGTACATAATAATCCTTTAATATAGTTCTATTAAGAGAGGTATATCTATGTCTAAAGATATTTCTGATAAAGTATCCCAGCGCATACAAGCTGGAGACCGTGGCGAATTTGTTAAATTACGCTATTCCTGCGATTATGGGCACGGTTTTTTGGGGTTGTTTGCTGCTCTCTTTAAAGGTAATATCGAGGAAGTCATTGATGACCCAGGCCCTCCTTACGTTGATAAAGCTCATATGCCTATGATTGTCAGGAACCTCTATTTCCTTTATAATGAGGGCAACGGAAATGAGCACCTAAAAGATATCCCCAAAAAATACCACAAATACATATGTGATATTTCGGAACTTAACAAGCCTTCCTCAGACTGCCTCTTTGAGTCCTGATAGAATATACTAATTAAAATAACTATTTTAAATCACTTTTTATCGAGCATATCTAGCTTGTATAAAAGTCCTGCTGTTTTGTGATCCACCAGATGTCCGTGGAAGGTATTTGCTGAGGATCCAGGAGGGGTGTAAGGAGCATACCATTTGGTCTTTTTCTCAACCTCTGATAGCTCCCGGGGCTCGTCGTAGGCTCCGATTTCAGTAGCATTACAGTGCTCACAGTGGTAGGGCCCACACTGTACGTACCCTACTTCTACATCAACCCAATCTGCTTCGCATTCTGCTCCACAGTACGGGCATTTTTTCTTCGGCCTCTCGTACGCCGATCTCATTAAAAATCCTCTTTAGAGTTTTTTCTTAGTATCTCATAGATTTTTCGGCCCTGCTCTATGTTTTCCTTGGGCTCTTTTTTGCCTTCATTTTCTATCATTGATTCAATAAAGGCCTTTGTTTGTTCTTCATTGAGAGGAGGAGTACAGCGTATTCGTAGCCGTGGCTCGTCATCATATTCCAGAGTACCATAAATATCCTCATACTCCTTTAAAGCTTGCCGCTCAGCTTCATCAACAATCAAAGAAATGTTGCAATCATACAGTCCGGCACAGGAGAACGAACCTATCTCTAACAATCTCATTTCCCCTTCGGCAGTTTCACAGATGTCTATGACATACATAGGATCCGGATTGTAGCCCTCATTAGCTATTTCCTGTGCCTTTTTTAATGCAGCTTTATCTTTTGGGAAGTTAACGATATCGATTTCTCGGTATTTACCAGAGCTTATAGGTCCTATTCTTTCTTTGTACAAGCTGCCTGTAACTACTTTTTTATCTGATATAATAAATCGCCATTCCCTGATAATAACTTTAGGGGAGCTGATAATGACCAAAGAATGTGGCTCTGTGAATTCCTCTACCCAGTCCCAGTCGCTTTCAAAATGCTTCTCATGGAAAACTTTTCCAGTAAAAGTTTTGTGCCCGGAACTCGGGCGCATAAAGAGAGCGTTTTCCTCACTACCAAAGGTCTTTTTAAGAAAACCCATTTGGCGAGGGACTTCTGCTCGGGGAAGCATTACGTAGTCGGAATTAAGATGGTGATGCCCTAAAGATGCATAATAACGAGAGCACTCGTACGCGATGCTGTTTAGCCAGGGACCTGGTACCCAGTAGTCCTCTTTTTGTAATTGTCTACAAAGATTAATAGATCCTTGCACAACAACGCAATCATGTCCTTTAAAAAAATGACTATACTTCCCGCTTTTAAATGGGCGATATTTTACTACCTCGGTCTGTAGCCCCCGTCTACGGGTTTCTTCAGCTAATTTGTCAAACTTGTTATCCGCTTCGAAATCTTCTATTAACCATCTTGGTCTTACTTTAGCTATAGCCATTTTTCAATTAAACCTTATAGTTATCACTTATTGAGTTTTTGTAGTTCTTGTTTTACTTCAGAAATATTTGTGTCAATACTTTCCAGCTTATCACATATGATAAGTAAAGAAAATAAAACTATGATTCCATATAGATATCGCATTATTAGGGTTCCTAATTAAAATAAGATGGCGGAGGGTGAGGGATTTGAACCCCCGTGCCCTTTCGGACGCTTGTTTAGCAAACAAGTGGTTTTACCGATTCACCCAACCCTCCGTTATCCTTGTACCGGAATGTATATATTAGACCAAGCAAATGGATATGAATGTGCTTGGGGGTAGAACTTCTAACATTAATTTTCTTCCGCCCTGATTGAGGGAATGGACATAAACTTCTGGCGGACATCTATCTAAATTCCTTGATAGCCATTCTGCTACCTCGTATCCGGTACCCTCTCCGGAAGGGACATAGACTTTACCGTCTAAGTCGTGATCAAGATATAAAAGATCCCACAAATTTGCGACGAAATAGCTTCATCCTATCCAAATCATCTTCGAGTATTAAAACATTCATGAGCATGCTTTCATAATTAAATAGCTATCAATTTTTCTTTTAATGTTGTCTATATGTTTGTCCAGACTCCAAGAAATATCTTCACCTAATTCTGGGTGGATAAGATTTAGCTGAATAAACACATCTTTTTCTCTTTTATACCCGGGTTCTACGCCGACTGCAATCTCATGTAGATAGTCAGCTTTGTATTGTCTAAGGGCTACCTGTCTGCCGAGTTCATACATGCAAATAGGCTGGTCGCTAGGGGCATCGCTAAACCACATTGAAAATATGTCACATTGGTTTAGTGCGTGGAATTCCCAAGTAATTTGTTCCTCAGAAGCGTTTGGGTCATCGATAGGAAAGTTTTCTCTCCGAGGATTTAAAATGATACAATCAGTACCTTCTAATCCTTTGATTACTTCATCCTGCCAATTTGGGCAGTTTGTTATACCTCCGGCTAAAAACACGGAAGGTAATCCTTGTACCCCCAACGTAAACGGACGAGGAGCTGTGTACAGTATCATTTTATCTCCTGGAAAATCCCATGGTTTTATTTTTATTTTTTATCTGATTTAGAGTGTACTTCAGCTTTATAATTGCATTTGCGTAAACAGAAAAAGCTGTAATCAGGTTAGCAGTCAGCATTAAAATATAGGCTGCTTTCGCAAATGCTTTTTTTGTTCTCATATTGAGCATTACTGTTGGACCTCAAACACCTCTTCACAGAGATGGTAGCTGTCTCTTTTTTCTTTTGCGATGGCTCTACATTTATCGCATTCGCCATCAGGCTTCCTATGCACGCAAACTACATTCTCATAAAGAGGATCCCAGGTTACGTAAACCTTTTCTTTATCTTTATTGTGTGAGTAGGATTTCTGAGCCTCAAGTACCCAACCGATATTTAAATTAAAAAGATGCTCAAGAGAATCGTACTCTTTATCTGGTATATGTCCCTTTAGGGGTATTAACCGACCAACACAGCTAGTCCAGTATCTACCCTCCCCCAAGGATTGTAAATCATAATAGTAGTCATCTTTATCCGTTTTGAAATCTATCAAACGTACTACCGTCGTTCCGTCTATCAGCAGATCACCTTTATGTTTTTCAACAAACTGGATTAAATCAGTTTTAGAAGATTGAGGGAAGTATGAATCGCAATCTTTGAGGTTGGTTTCTTCCTCGGCGCATTCAGATTTGGGGAGAGGAGTTACTTCGCCGGTTAGATATTCAAACTTATATCTGCAGGATTCACAAGGACCCTTCATACGTCATTCCTTTTCCATCCGTAGTTAAAAATAAACCAGTCTGCAGCTTTTTTTAGTTCTGTTTTTCTTCTCGATGATGGGAAGCGAAGCATCTCAAGTCGAGCTTCTTTGGTTTTGTACCAATAATCTACAAGCCAGTCATGAAATGAGATCTCTTCTTTTTTATTCCATGTGTGTGAGCAGTACCATTGGGGGTCAAAGAAATCAACATCTTCATATTTGACATTTACTCTGCTACACATTTCTTTCAGTGCCGCTTTTACATGGGTTCCAAACTCTCTTTTTTGAGGTTTATCTTGAGTGTCCATAGATATCTCCTTTTCAAAGCACAGAATAATGTATTATTTGGAGATCCGTATTTAAAGAAAATTAGAGAAGAAGGCAGGAATCGAACCCACGCCTTCTCCCGGACAGGGAGTGTTCAACCAGCTTAAACTACTTCTTCTCTAACATAGAGGCGGCTAAGGCCTTCAGGTGGCTACAAGGTTTTTCCTTGTTATCCATATTTATCACGCAACCACAAACTGTGCAGATTACGTTTGATACCTTAAGTGTGTGGGTTTCTACTCGTTCGAAGGCTTTTTTAATTTCTTCTACATCAATAGTCATATTATATTCTCCTAAAAAAATGGCGGGCCCACGGAGAATTGAACTCCGGTTACGAGATTGACAGTCTCGCGTCCTAGCCACTAGACGATGAGCCCTTAAACTGGTAGGGACGCCCGGGATTGAACCGGGGACAACGCGGATTTTCAGTCCGCTGCTCTACCAAACTGAGCTAAGTGGCCTTAAATTTATTTTAAAGCCACTAAAGTCAGAATCTCCCATCATTGCCTCCAAAAAGAGAAACCCCGCTGAACTTTCGCTCGGCGGGGTTTCTCTTGAATTCACTTTTATAAAAAGTTATCTTCGAGACCCCCGCCCGGGCATAATATCATCGCCACTATCAAAATCGATAGCGCTCATGCTGATGATAAAAATGCTGGTTACGATAGTCATTGAAGATAAACTCCTATTCATTGGTTCGTTTCTAATATACCCTTTTGTTACAAGGAATTCAAATACTTTTTTCAGAAAGTTTAGGAACCCATTAATAATCTTATAATATTTTCTTGTTATAAGATATTTTCTGTAAAGAGGGGCTACATAATGGATTGGGTAGGATTAAGTTTATTTGGATATAGAGAAGCTGCAAGAAAATTTAAAAAACCTGCAGATCTTCAGTCTATACTAAAGACCATCAATATCACCTCAGAACAATTTGAAGAGATTCGAAAAGAGGTGGCTCAAAAAGATACAGCCGGGTTAAAAGTAACTGCTCAGACTTCTGGGGCTATTGAATTATATGATCCGATCATCACCTACCTTACTTGGATAGTACTACACGACAAGTTTAAATCTAAAAAAGAAAAGCCTGAATATCCTACTCACCAAGAATATGATTTCTTTCATGATTTATTAGTTGCTGGTAAATTTGATGATATAAGAAAAATCATATCTAATGATAATGTTCCTCGTAACCAGCTACAGCAATATATACAGAAATTTCAGTCTTCCAATAAGTCAGATAATAAGCTCACCAAAGAAGATTTGAAAGTTTTAAATAATAAAAAAGAAGTAGTTGATTTAGGGGGAGGGTGGTCTTGGATAACCCTAGTAGATGATCAAGGCAACATAAAAGGTGGTTCTACGGTACTTACTAAAATACTAGGTCACTGTGGTAACGGTGAAGGTTTACCTGGAGATAAAATGTATCTATTAAGTAATAAAACCATGGGACTTATACCTACTATCAAAGCTACAGTTATTGTTGATGGTGAAGGAAAAATCAGGGAGTCTAAGGCTTCTTTCAATAGAAAGATAAACATTAATAAATATGGGGGTGCCTTCTTAAAACTTCTTGAGCAACCTTTCGTAAAAGGCCTAGACGATAGTGGTGCTTACATGGCTGATTCAAATCTCCATATGAGTGACTTTTCTGGTACTCCTTTTGAAGAACAAGCCAAGGCTCTTATAGAGAAAAAACCTAATCTTATGAATAATGATTTTGATCAAGTTATTACTAAATATAAAGATGAAGTATCAAGTCTCTCCCCAGAAGATAAAAAAGACGAATTACGGAAATTATTAGAAGATGGTCATATAAATTTAGTACAAGCTCGCGCCTTGAATGGCGGAAAATTTCCCTTTACAGACGACGAGTTGGTCGGTATGATTGATGGGGGATTAGATATAGGAAAGATAATTTCTGCCGGTAATAGCTTATTTAGCCTTAAAGTGCAGCAAGCTTTAGCAAAAAAAGATCCTTCAAAAAACATCTCTTACATGCTTTACATGGCAGCTACTTTAAATAACAGTCCTATAGATAAAAAAATTCTTATAGAGGGTCTTAATTCCGCAAAAAAATTTAAAATGAATAGCTTTGCAGGTGATGTAGGAGATGAGACAAAAAATAAATTAACTTCTTACTTGAAAAAGAATACTGATTTATTGTCCGCTTATCTTAAGAAAGATCCCTCGGCTATAGATTATTTCCCTGAAGACCAGCGAATGCATATATTTAATAAAATGCCCGAGGCGTTCGCCGAAGTGTTTAAAAAAGTTCCTTCGGCTATACGTTATTTCCCTGAAGATAAAAGGATGGATATCTTTAACCAAATGCCCGAGGCGTTCGCCGAAGGGTTTTATGAAGACCCCTCGTCTATTGGTTATTTCCCTGAAGATAAAAGGATGGATATCTTTAACCGAATGCCCGAGGTGTTCGCCGAAGGGTTTAAAGAAGTTCCTTGGTCTATAAGTTATTTCCCTGAAGATAAAAAGATGGATATCTTTAACCGAATGCCCGAGGCGTTCGCCGAAGGGTTTAAAAAAATTCCTTCGGCTATAGGTTATTTCCCTGAAGACCAACACGGTTATATAAAGGAAACTATAAGAAAAATAAATGAGAAGAATAGAACAAAGGAAGCGGCTACTATGAACAAGATATCTACCCTGTTAGACACAATAGCCAACCGATTGGAAGCAAAAGGCCTAATTAAGGAAGCTTTCAGCTTAGATACAATAGCAAATACTCTTGAAAAATGTGCTGCTATAGATCCATATGCGGCTACCTTGATAGCCCATGCAAAAGGTAATATGAATCAAATTCAGCAAGCTGCTCAAGATGTTAAGCAACTAGGGAAGAAAGGTATAGAATCGGTAGGCCCTGTAGAAGAAGTATTAGAAAAGCATAACTTAACTTTAAAGTCCAAGGATGAGGCTGCTTTAGAAAATCTTTGTGCTAATCTTTTAAAGATCTAAAGAGTATCGGGTATTGATGCTTTTTCGGTTTCTTCTAATTCTTTTTGTAACGCCTTTATATTTTCACGAGTTTCGTATATTATGCAGTGGTAGCTGTCATCAGTGTTATGTAGAAAATGCTCAAGCAATTTTATTGATTTTCTTAGCGTCTGTGCCTTCATTTTTATACCTCACAGAAAAACATGGTCTGCGTTTTTAACAAGAGCCTCGACGGCAGCACATTCTTTTGTGACAACTTTTTTTCTAAAGTTGTCTGTTTCGTTTTCTTTTTTCCTTTTCTTTCGGAAATCGTAGGTAGATTCTGGATCCGTCTTTCCTATGTGTACTTTAATATTAGAAGGAATATTAGAATGACAGCCATACAATCCTTCAAAAATTAATACATCACAGCTAGATTTATCTATGCTTGCATTAATTACTGCAGTGGAGAATTTTGACATTTGAAAGAACTGCACCCTATTGTAGAGTGGGTTATAAAAGGTCTCGTATGTCCAAGCCAGGCGTTTCCAGTCCATCTCTTTAGGTCCAATTACTTTGTTTTTCTTCCGTATATCATTACGGGTGTGCCAGGGAGTCATGTAATAGTCATCCCCAGATATTATATGGCACTGCTTACCGGAACAGATGAGCATCTCGGCCAGTTTATGTGCTGTCTCCGATTTGCGCGTTCCTGAGATACCACCAATAGAGATGGTGAAGCGCTTTAATAAAAGCTTTTTATCTAGACCCTCAAAAATTTGTTTAGAATACTTTTCGCTAATAGCATCCCAAACCAAATAATCGCCGAACATAATACACTCGCTATCAGTTATTGCTTAGACTGAACATAAAAAAAAGGCCCCGTCAATAGATAATATCAGCGGAACCTAAACCTTAGACTTTTAAGCTAGGCCACTTACAGGTTATTAGCAATCCAGCTAGGAGCTCCTGCATACATCTTCAAGTAACCGCCTCCAGCCGATCCCTGTGTTTGGGTAGGCTTAACCTCAGTCTCAGTAGAGGGGGCACCATTTACCGGGTTGTTTCCGGCAGAATTATCCACAACGTCTCCACTAGGATTACCCATGTTGGTATCTTTGGTCTCGAAAGTTGTGTTAATAGAGAATCCGCTCATTCCAGCATAAGAAGTATCTGTAGACATAATTTCCCCTTTATTGAGTTATTTTCAACGATTGTCTCAAAAGTATCGCTATGAACTATTAAATATTAAATGATTATTAATTTTTGTATGGAGGAGTTAAGTCACCATTTTTATCGATAAATCCTTTTTTCTCAAGGAAAGCTCGTGCCGCTTTTTTACTCCTGCATATCTTTCTAGAGTATGCCCTTAGAGCTTTTATTTCTCTTTTTAGTTCTTTTTGTGTCATTTTATAAGGTTATGCTTATGAGCTATATCTAAAATGATTTTACATGTCCAGGCATCAACACCCGTAACCTCAGCAACTGAGTGCTCGGTGTCTGCTCCCTTATTAAAAGCTTGAATAACAAGATAGGCTTTTTCGGGGGGGATATCATTGTTCGCTATTTCATCGCTGAAACTAATTACGTTAATAGAATCCCAGTTGGACTCGATGGTATTAGCTATAATATCCATTAAGTAAGATTCTTCGAAGGCTCCTTTTTCTTCTAAAGAATTTGCTATCTTTTCAATAGCCTGTATGGCGAGCTTAAGCGATAATTGCTCAGCTTCTTGCTTAGGTTCCTGCTTAGGTTTTTTCTCGGGCTTTTGCTTTTTTGCTCCTATCCTATCTATATCTAAATATTTTCTCCATTCCGAGAATGAAAAAGGATCCTTGCCCTTTTTTGGGCATACATAATCGACAAATTTAAAAAATTTTTGAAGTTTGTCGTAGCGGGTAGAGGATAAGGAGCGGGGCTCCCATTCCTTTAAAGGAATAGGAGTAACGGTATACTCTTTACCGTTATATAGAAAGGAAAACTGGCGTAAACCGGTATCGTGGTCTTTTGTCTCGCTTGTTACAATCGGATTCTGCATATTTCCTCCTGCAACAATCGAGTTATAATGAATAGATAATTATAACGTAAGAATCTCTGTTTCACCAACGTCTTCAGGTAGTTCTTCGACTACCATCTTTGTGCTTTTATCCTTAGTGTTAAACCAGAAAAATATCTGATTATGATGGGTTGTAAAGGATTTTTCATCAAATTTGTCATTAGATGTGGTAGGGAATATCTCCTTATGTTCCTTTATAGCTCTTTCAATTAATCTTTTTCTTATGCTTTCCATGATTGTTTCCTTCTTTATTTTTTAACTGATTAAACAGTTTTTTTGTATTATTTATCATTGTTTTTAAGATATTAGGATCTTCTATATATTTTACGTTATCAGGGTTACTCTCGCTTACACAAATTAAATCAGATAGTATTGTGTCTGATATATCGTGAGACTCAACAATGTTGAAGAAAAAGTCGATCCCTTTTTCTGTAAATATTTTTTCCTTTAAATTAGCACAACACCGGGGCGTGCGGCTATTCTCATTATCTAAAAATTCCCTGGAGTTATCCAATAGAGTTGTGAATAAATCATACTCATAAAAATAGCTTTTTTGTCTCTGATATAACGTTTTAGTTCTTCATATGTAATTGATATTTTGTATGTTCTTTTAGACTGAATCTTCAAGGATCCATTATGCCTTGAAATATTAACCTTTGCTGGATCTGTTTTTTTATAGTTTTTTGACATCCATATAGGTTCATAATTATCGACTGAACGGTATCTATCTATATCTTCTTCTACGTTATCGGAGTGGACATAGCCGGAGGAAGCCCACTCATCCAGATCATTATCATATATCGCTCTAGAAGCAACTTCCCAGGCTACTGAGTTACCACCTGTCTCCTTGCTTATAGTCTGATACAATACATAATACTTTTTCAGATCAAATTCTATGCCCATATGGTTTTCAACGGTATCGCCCACTTTATCTGTTTTAAGTATAGCAATGAGCTCAACTTCTTTCAAGTCTTTAAAAGCTTCTAAGCATTTATCAATAAATACGTTATCTTGCATCATAGCTCCGTAAATCTGATTTTTTAGAGACACCCTCGTTTAGCTGGGTCTCCCAGAAATTTTGATAACACGCATTTAAGCCTGAGGTTTCCATAAGGGTGTTCAGAACAAACACATTTGGTAAGACATTATTGTCTTTCCGAAAATTTTTTTCGTCCAACCCCAGAAATCTGTTAGCAAATAGGCCTACGGCTCCTGACCGGCTAATACCGGCATCGCAGTGGGCTACTAATGTATCTACCCGATCCTTGTTCCTATCAATAAACTCTATAATTCTAAGAGCGCATTCTTTCGAGAACAAAGTTATATCTTCATGCTTGGAAAGCCTGTTGTACTCCTCAAGGGTAACATCAGAAAATACACATTCCAGATAGTCTTTACAACCTTTTTTCTTCAGTTTATCTTTATCGACAATTGTCTCATCTTTTGTAGTGGTAATCGATATTAAAGACCAATTATCCCATATTTTTATGGAATCATCTAAAATCATGTCTTTAATAACCATTCTTGGTACTACTATTATTTTTTGAATCATACTATCTTCTTTATCGAATGATAGAGCATATGGAATCTTCCAGAATCCCATTCATCGTGCCAGTGTCCGCAATAATATTCAGCGTTTCTGCACGTACGGAACACGTCATCTAGGTATAACCTTGTAGAATCCAGCTCCGTAAATCTGGAGCTTAGCCCTATAGTAGCAAAATACATGCGTATAAGAGTCTCCGGAGCGGTATGAGAGATTACGAAGTCTATTTGGTCTCCCATTTTTTCTAAAATCTTATAGCCTTTTTCTTTTTCCTCAGGTGACGGCACTTCCTGGGGCCACCAAGTTTTTCCCGGCTTACGCGAGTTCCGGTCGATGCTTTTTGCTCCACCCATAGTAAAAAAGAGTTTACCTTCGATATTATATACGTTACCTCTTTTTAGGTGAAAAACACTGTCAGAAGTCTTTCCAACAGAGCTGCCAAACATATCCACATCTTCGAACTCTTCAGCCAACCTTGCGTGATTCTCGTGGTTTCCGTCAACCCAGAGTGTTGTCCAGGGTTTATCATTCAACCACTTTAACCAGTATTCTTCAACGTTATCTTTTTTCGTCCATATCAGACCAAAATCCCCGGCGATTATTAAATAATCTTTTTTAGTAAGCGTTTTCCCCTCAGGCCAATTTTTGGAAGAAAGATCGCCCATCCCTAATTCGCCGTGCTTATCTCCAGTAACAAAAATCATTTTAATACTCTACTTTATCCGTCTCAAAGGATATACCAGTTTTTTTGACGATAACAGTTACCTGTATATGCTTTAAAGGGATTGGTAAAGGCGGTAAATAAATGTCTTTTCTATACGGATCATATCTTTTAATCGAAGGAACGAATGGTAACAGTTTTAAGCGCCCCCGAAAGGATTCGAACCTTTGACTGACTGGTTTTAGGGACCACTCCTCTACCACTGAGGTACGGGGGCTGATAGTCATTAATATACCTTTGTGATATATTTATTTTAACTACTTTACGATATCAAGGCTTTTGAAGATACTTCCCAGATCGAAACAAGCTAGTGCTGTTTCTTGGTTGTCCAGGTCTGGCTCCCGAAAAACCGAAAAAATCTTCTCTTCTTTTTCTAGTTTTTCTTTCCAATACCTGAGGCCCCTCAAATGAGGGACCCCAAGATAAATGAGAGTGCCATTACCCCATGCCTTAAAAAGAGATTCATGTTCTAAGGCATACTGTGAAAGCGCGTGGCCTCCTTGTACCAAACCGTAGACTTTGGAAAGATCAAGCCTCACTAGCACATACATCTTTGGCTGTGTAGGCATCTTTGATCTCCTGAATAGTCTTCCAGTTAGGTTCGTTACCTTCTCTACAATGGTTCTCAATTTCTTCATATTTTCGTCCTCTAAGCAGGCAGTAGGCAATATGACTGTGGCGGTAGTCAGCCTTTAGAGAAAGAACCTCTGCTTGTTCTCTCCAAGCATTCCCGGTTCCTGACTCCCTTTGGATTGATCTAATCTTGTTTTTGAGTTCACGTAGACCTAAAGCCTTCTTCTTCAGCGTATTTTTCAGAATTGAATATGAGGTATGCATTCCGCACTCCTTTAATTAAGTGAATAGTTAATAGATAGCACTTAAAAAAGGAATGCTTTAAGGAGGCTTAAAAACTCGGAGGACCTATGTGAATCCGGAAACCTACACAGGTGAGAAAAAGTGGGTCATTTTATTTTCCTATTAAGATTTAATATTTAAATACCGATAATTTCATCATCGTAAAAATAGGTATCTTTTTCGTGACCACTCTTCATTTTATAGATGAAATAAGTAGCTACTAATGCAAGAATACCCGATATAGCGATAATTTTTTTCATACTATGACTCTCAGATTAAAAGATTATTAGATACCCAAGTAATGATGCCCATATTGCTGGAAGTTATATACTGGGTTTTCTACAATAATTCTTTTGTATTTTTCAATGTAAGCTAAAAACTTTTTTGATTCCTGCGCCCATGATTTTAGGGAATTGCAGGTAGGGACTGTTCTTACTTTAAGCTTATGCAATAAATCATGTTCCCATTTAAAATGATGAACAAAATTTTTGGAGAAACAGCTATCTACTTCCGGAAAATATGTTTCTGTTCGGTAGCCGTTTACTTTTTCTCCGTTCTCCCGCAACAAAACATGATGACCTCCTCCGATGTCTCTCGATGCCTTCGCGGCCATTACCTTTTTATCCCAGGCACCTAACAGGTAGTGTGTAATAAACCCACCCAGTGAGAATATTTCTTCTAAAGAATATTCTTCTTTAAATAAAGGTAAGTCACCGCTGGAATAGACTCTATCTAGTAACCTACCCTCGATTGAATCTAAGAAATGCTCTGAACAATAATTGATTTGATCACGTAAAGGAGGATCAAAGTAATGAAATTCATCGCTATCCGCGTAAATCACCCAGTCCTGGTCGTCACAGACCTCATTTTTGGCTTTATTTTCGATCTCTATCTTTTTGTCCTCACTAAAATGTCCGTGCCAGGATCCATTTCCTTTTACATTATACCGGTTACAGACCTTACTAATACCCTGCAGTATATCGTATGAAAAATCTGGATAAGGCTGGTGGTTAGTAACTATAAATTGATCGACACCAAGTCTCTGATAATAGCCAAAGAAACGATCCAGATACTTAATATCAGGACCTATCGTTGTGACTAAATAAATCTTCATTTTTTAACTTTTGGGATAAGGTAAATTTCAGAAGTATCGTAAGATCCATCATCATTCTTGTTTAAGCGCCCATGATAGATTGGAATGTGTGGGCCTATCTTCCTGGCGGTATCCCGCGCCTCATTCAATGCTGTGTAGGGGCCTTCATATTTTTTGCCTTTTTCTACTTCTACGAAAAATCCTTGCATTTGTCCTCACTTGTTATACCATACCCAACCTACGAAAATTACCTGGTCACCGTTATCAAGATTTACCAAAAATCTTTTTAATTCGTTATCACCATCACAGGGAAGAGTGCAGGTAGTATAGCCATGGCCTAAAGAAGCTCTTTCAATATGAGAGAGTACTCGTATACCATTTAGCACAAACGATGCATCAAACTTGTATTCAAACATAGCAGAATCAAAGTTTGGCTTTCTGTACTGATCTACATCGTTTTTTACGATAATAGCAGTAGGTATCATCCAGAAGTATCTGTTGCCTATGATATAGGGGCACTCATAAATTACTTTATCTCTGATCTTTGATAGATCAACATTAAGTCGTTCCGCTTCATGCCAGGGGTCTGGTCTGATTAAAGATATTAAACCTATTTTTTCAGATTTAATAGATTCTAATTTATCGAAGTCATAGGTGTGGGAAACATACTCTGACCCATACAAAATATCTCCGTAATCTTCACCCTGAAAAGTCTTAGCGACTACTGGCTTAATCATGATTCCTCCGTACTTATTTCGTCTATTTCCTTTTGTATTTCCTTTTGTATTTCTTTCTTAGCTTTTTGTCTTTCGGTCTTCTTATTAAGACTATCTAACTCTGCCTCCCACCAATTGATGTATCCTTTGGGAGGATGGTTATCTTCGTAGTTATGACTTTTTGGTTTACGCCCGTAAGGTTTCATTTTTCACAGACAAATTCTAGTTTTGTCCCACCATCGTAAGGTACAGCTAGACCGGCTGTAATTAGCATTTCAGCCAAATTCTGACCATCAATAAGAACATCAGCTAAAATCCTAAAATATTTACCTCTTTGTATATTGGTAAGCTCAATTTTTTTAGCATTTGAAAGCTTATCTATGACGAAGGCTTTAGCTTCTTTAGCTTTGGCTTTTTCACAGGGGCGGCTTCCCCTTATCTCCGGTGCGTCTATTCCTTTTACACGTATAGATACTGTGTCGCCGATGAGGGGGTGAACATTATTGATATTAGCGTGAAAAGTATCGCCATCATAAACTTTAACGATGTTTTTCACCTTCAGGGATCCGTACGTCTTATCAGCAGCGTGAAGAGAATTAACTACGCAGAAAAATAAAATCAATAAAACAAACAAGTTTTTGAAAATTTGATTGTAAAGGTTCGATCCAAACATTGGGTGGTATCCTGTGTTAGAGCTATCCGTCCCAACCTCTATATCTTTGGGTGTAGACTCCATTTTACGCAGCTTTGGCGAATGTTTTGTACTGTTGCCAAGCATCCTCCCACCTCTGGGATTTGACAAGCGTACGGAATGTCAGGATGTTCTGACCACCTTCACAGGACCAACGCATGCCGCTTCGCTGAGATTGCTGGTCATCTTCTCTACAAGCTCGGCGTTGAGCTGCGAAAAGTTGAAGTCGTGGCATAAATCTACCATTTTTTGTTTAAATGTACTGACAAAGCGATCGACTATTCGGCCAATAGATATCATCGGATCCTCCTGAATTTCCCTTTAACTTGTTGTTCAATAAGCAGTTAGGGAATACGATGGGGGATCCTTTTTTCCTGAATACATGCGTAAAAACGAGTCTACACCCAAATCTTTCCAAAGATCTTTCGGCATTGTGACACTAAACTTTTCCATTAATTTGTTTAATTCAGTATACGGTGTAGATTTTATTTTGTATGGATCGTATGCTCTAAATGCTGTCCGGTTGGTAGTTGTAGCTGTTGTACGGCCTATAACAGACCCGTTTACAGCTAAATCGTTTTCATGGGAATTATATACTCCATGAGGTTTACCTACAGGTTTACCAAGCCAGCACTCGTCAGTGCGTCCTATAGATAATTCTGAAGCTTTGAATATGTCATTATTTCTATTTGGTGGTAACATAGGCATATTATAATATACTCCACAGATAAAAGTATTTAAAGGAGAGAAATAAGAAAATCGAGGTGCCCGGATTTGAACCGAGGACCCCCGCCTCCCAAAGACGGTGCTCTAGCCAAGCTGAGCTACACCTCGTTAGATTATGATTTTTAGAGCACTCACAACATTTTGGATGCGGTTGATGACAGTTGTCGTACTACTCCCGGCAAAAAGAAGACCTACGGCGTTATTTTGACCGTTAAATACCACTGACCCACTATCGCCTCCTTGGCTCATAGGTCCTGCAATAAGCTGGTCAGTAAAAACAGCCACTTTATTGGCTCCGTAGCTTACTTGTACTGTAGCATCTATCTGCTGAATAGTACCTTCTGTGTACCCGGTAGACATCCCACAGAAGAGAGCTGTCGGTGGGATAGTGGATGTTCGACTCACACACCGTGCTGTCCACCCGCAGCCTCTCGGCGGTGATCTTGCCGCTGCGCTGAGCAGCATCCAGGACAATCGCATTGATCTTTTGCCATGTCGAAGCCTGGATATGCTTGAATGCCGTACACAGCTGGTTAAAGCTCATCACCTTGCCCATGCCGATGCGGGTGAAATTGAGCAAAAAATCGCTATCTGCGATACGAATCACCGTCTCGCGGTAAGGAAGGTCTTCTATAATCATAACAATACTCATCCGCAATACCTGTTCGCTGCTATAACTGGCTCCACGCCCCTTGCTCGAGCCACATCGGCGCAGGTCTTTATGAACGACATTCAGAATCTCTGGATGCTCGTCCAGGAAGCGGTCAATCGAATCGTATTTGGCTCGGTACTCACGAATCACCTTCTGTTCACTGAATACATTGAAGGGAAAACATGGCTGTGCGTGAACTATTTTTCTCACTGGGATGCCCTCCGTTTTCTGTAAAACCCTTTTGGTTTTTTGATCAACAGAAAAATAGGATAAGGCATCCCTTTTTGTTAACCCTTAGTGCTTTCTGAACAGAAACTAACTAATACTCTTTTGTTTTTTACTATGATTCTGAAATACGGGCATTTTCCATTTATCGACAAATCTTTTCCATCATTACCTTTTCTAAATTTAACAATCTCAAATTGGTCAGGATTGAATTTGTGTAGGAACGTTATGGGGACACCCATATATCCATTATAATCGATTGGTATATCCTGTGTTTTATTGACATTTATCCCATCATAATTATCATACTTTGGATATTCAGCTTCATTACCAAGATATTTCCTTTTTAGTTCAATGTCTTCATGACGTTTAAAAGTGTCCAAATTAGTTAGCCATAGACAATTATTTGGCGAAACTATTCTATTTCCAGCATCATCTATGCGTGCTTCTGTTCCATAGAGATCATAGTGGTCAGGTACAATAAAACCAGAAACGCCTCTACCAAGACCTATTCCTAGCCAAGCATTGTTTTCCTTAATTAACTTAAAAATTTCCTTATACGTTATGGCATTAACATTCCCAATTATCAAAAATTGTTTATCATAGTTTACCAATTGAGCGACATACTCTCTGAATAGCGAAAAAGGAGGATTAGTAACAATAATATCTGATTGTTTCAAGAGTTCAATGCTTTCAGCACTTCTAAAGTCTCCATCTCCTTTGAAATAAACTATATCCGTTGTATCTGGTATCTTTTTCTCGCCCTCAGTTCCTGTATATGCATAGAAAAAACCATTTTCATCTTCTTGCGTATTAAATAAATCTCTTGTTTGTTCCTTATAACATGACGCGATTACTTTTTTAAGGCCAAGTTCCTCAAAGTTTGAAGTAAAATAACGGAAGAAGTTGCTGATACGAGGGTCATCACAATTACAATAAACAACTTTATTCTTAAAATGACTCTTATAATGTTGTAATTCACTTTCTATATCCGCAAGCTGGGTGTAAAATTCATCACTTTTCGATTTTTTTGCCTTTTGAAGTAATTTATTTGTTGCATTTCGTGCCATTAATTCACCTTAGTTGTTATTTGTTAATTGATTGAATATGTCGCTTCCCAATACTTTGAGCGAGGTCTTCGAAATTTCAATCATAACATCAAACATATCCTTAGTATCCCACCTTTCTCCGTTCCCCTGTGTATAAATAGATGTTGCTTGAAGCATAATTGTTTTATCAATATGCTTAACAAACTTATTCATACATAAATTGGTGTTGATGGGCATACCATAATTTGCTGATGTCAACCTATCTAGTCTATTTAGCATTCCTGAGTTATATTCAAGAGTTACAACTCTTCCGTCTGGCCTTTGAATTGAAATAGTTTCTGTTAAGAAATTTGAGCCTTCCAAAAACAGTACGTAAGGGAAATGAGATTCAGCTAGCATAAAGTTAGCTATTTCTGATATGTTTTTATGAGACCTTTCAATCGCATTTCCAGCGGCCATCAAGTCTTGGTTATTACCAGTGCCAACTAATTGACCATTTCTAATGTTTTCAATGTCTTTTCCCTGATGTTTGGCTTCTGAAACCAAAACTACTCTCCAATTGCCGTTGTCGTCTTTTACTTCAATAATTCCGCCATCAGGTTTAATACTAGAATTACCTAAATCTTTTCTCATTACTATGACTTGTTTGTAATTCATGCGTCTTCCATTTCCTGCTTTACCCGTTTATTCTTTTTCTTTACCTGTTTGCGGCACCCTTCAATAAACTCTTTGCTTACTTTTTTACTGGGCACTTTAACTAATTTAATTGTAAAAACGCCTTCACACTTAGGACAGTACATTGCTTTTGAAAACCAGCCGTTTGAGACCTCTTCAAGACCTGTCCCGCATTTGTTGCAGACTGCATTGGTAATAAAAGGACTTGCGTGTATTTCGAAGTTATCAAATTTCATATCAACTCCTAAGTTCTCTTTCGCCTGAGCGGGATAAATAGTTTTTATCTGCTGGTGAATCGTAAAACCAGCAGGGCCAGTGCTTTTTAAAGCTTTCAATTACTGCTTGGTTACAAGTAATCACTAAACTCCAAGGACGAAAGAGTACCATATCAAACATTACCCAGCCGGGCTGGAGGGTCACCGCGTGGAAATTGTATTGGCTCTGTTCGCTGTCGTGGGAGACAATGATATCTGTGTTTTTCTGTAGTCGGTCTAAGAGTTGCCATCTTAACTCGACATCATTGTCTACGAAAATCATATCCCACTTACCGGATAAGCGGGATGCATAATTTAAGACCTGATCGTGATCGGGTAAGTATAGCGAGTTAGGGTTGATTTTTTGAGAAGAATCAAACCATTGTTCATTCTGGGTTTCTATAGAGGTAAGTACGCAACCTCTCTCTACAAAATATCTCGTGCTAAAGTCTCCGGTACCGAACTCAAGTACTTCCTTTGGATTCACCGTATTGAACACACGATCCAAAACTGGTATATGACTCATAATCCCATCAAATTTAAATATCATATTATCTCTCCAAAAATGGTCGGGACGCCCGGATTTGAACCGGGGACCCCAAGTCCCCCAGACTTGTGCGCTGACCAGGCTGCGCCACGTCCCGAAAAAAACTAGTAATCAATTTTTAACGTTTCCTTTTTTAAACTCTACGTGATAGTTTGTAAACTGCTGCTCTGATCTGTTTTCCAAATTACTTAATTCAGGGTGCTCGGATTTTCTATATTTACATTTTTTTATGTTTATAAATCCTAGAATCTTAGCTATATACTCTAATTCTTCAAAGGCAGGAAAATGAATGTGTCCGAATCTTTTTACATTGATTTCCTCTAAAATGCAAAATTCTCTATAACCATACCCTATATAAAGGAGCGTATCTATGGGTGGGAATGATGCCCGAAAAACACCGTTGGGTTTTAATATTCTATAGATCTCTGAAAGAAACTTCATCACGTCTATTTGCGATAAGTGCTACAATACATCTTGGCAGTATACGAAGGAAGCGGTACTATCTTTAAAGGGGTGTTGCTTTGTTATATCTGCTATAAGCTGCGTGTCCGGGTTGTCTGCGTCAAAGCGTAGGTCAACGTTTAGCCTCCCCTCTTTGTAATCGTTACCACTGCCGTAATGGATCTTCATAGTGAATTCTTTAATATTTATGGTACGCCTAATTTTTTATTTCCACTACTCTACCGCTGTCATACACGAGATCTTTTTTATCGAAAAGGCTTGCGTTCATCACACAGGAGGCATCCCACCCCTTAGAAGTGTCTTCTGCTTCTCCATATAGGTCTGAGGATGTTTTCCCGCAACAAACACAAACCCAAATTTTACCTTCCGGGGCTATCTTATTTTTGCTCACGAGACTGCTCCCATTCTTTTATAAATGCTATAGCTGTATAGTTGGTATCACATTTACGCATTAGTATACACTGCCCATTTTTTAATGTCACATTAAATGCGTTATTCTCATCGGATAGTGTAGATATAATATCAACGGCCACTACCTGATTAAGCATAAAAGCACCTTTGGGATGTTTGATAATTTTTTCAGAGTTCATCAGTCTTCCCTGACTATGTCAAATCGTTCTATTTTGCTGAAATCTTCCACAATGTCTTTTGAAAAAATAAGTCTCCAGGAACCATCCGGGAGTCCATCAAGATGCAGCATCTCAAGATCTGATTTTATAGAGGTAGCTTTAGATAGCTCCAATTCCTTATAAGACCCATCTTTCATAACAATTCGGATAGCACGCCTAATACTCATGCTACAGATCCTCTCGTGGTTGAAACTGCTTCATAAAGTGGACAACGTTTTTGTATTCCTCAGGTTTATCGCAGGAGACGTAGCCGCTGGTTTCCCTTTGTTTCGTTCCACTACACTCCGCATACAGCAAAGGTATACCCGATTTTACTCGCACCCGCCGCTGTTTTTAGGATGTGCTTTACCCGTTAAGCTACAGCCACCATAAACTCTTGGTAAATTTTTTATTTGGGTATAGATACTCATTGCTTTCCAGTAACTTTTTCCTTCATCGTCTTTATAACACTTAATAAGCTGAATCTTCTTATCAAGTAATTCTGAAAAGACTAAAGCCATTCCCAAATCAAAATGAGATCCTTTTGAATCTACATCCCAGAACACATGTATCTCATCAGCATCCTTCATCCCTATGTAATGGCCCATGACGATACTGTAGCCAGTATCGTCATTTTGATTCACTTTTTTGTAGGAATGAACATCATGTCCTTGGCTTTCAAGGTTAGAGATATACTCGTCTAATTCCTCTTTTTGCTCATCTGTCATTTTTCTTACGGGACAGAGAATGTAGATGTTCATTTTGTCTCCTTAAAAAATGGAAGGGGTGCCCGGATTCGAACCGGGGAAAAATAACGGGACCAAAACCCGTCGTGTTAAGCCGCTTCACCACACCCCTCTAATTACCGAAACTAATACCTGATCGCTTGTACGGTTTCGTTATTGCCCAGTATATAAAGATAAATCTTCTTTCGAACCAAAGAGTATACGGCCCATACATAGTACCGCCCTCTTCCGGATCGTACCGGGCAAAGGATTCTCCTTTGGTGTAGAATAGATTTAAACCGAGTTTACCTATCCAAATAAACATGATAAATTGGCTGGCGCGGCAGGGCTCGAACCTGCGACCTGGTGGTTAACAGCCACCCGCTACTGCCAACTGAGCTACGCGCCAGTACTTGGTATTGAGTTTTTCAGAATTTCAAGAATACGCTTATCTTCATCGCGTACTATATCATTCATAGCTTTTATGGTATATGCTGACGTACTCCCACGACTGAAGTCGTGGGCTTTCCCGCTCACTCTCGTAAATCCTGCCAGTGCTCAAGAGCCCAACGAGGAAGATACTTAGCGTAATTTTTTCTAAATTTTTTATTCAATCTTTTGTTGTTTAACCAACGCTTAGGTCTACGAACTTTTGCGTACCGTGCCATTTCCGGTAGAGTAATACTCGTAGGGATTTCTACAGCACCTTTTAGATCAAAAGACGCCTTAATCGTAAATTTTTTAGAGTTTTTTAAAATGCCTTTAACAGCCTTATCATTCATACAAGAATATACTCATTAGAATAAGCATTTTAAAGTAAAAGTGGCTGGGGTGCCAGGATTTGAACCCGGGATCTTCTGGGCCAGAACCAGACGTTCTACCAACTGAACTACACCCCAGTAAAAACTGGCAGGGTCGGGATCGAACCGACAGTCACCTGGGTAACAACCAGGCCGCTTGCCAATTTGCGTACCTGCCAATGAAATGTACTACCACCAAATAGATATCAAAGAACAAATAAAAAACCCCGGAGAACTCTTGGTTCGCCGGGGTTTTTGATTCTCTTATTGAGCTTTAATCTAGGCCAAAAGAATCCCTCCCAACGAACCTTCTGTTCGCGGTTGTTGTGGATTAGGATTATTCTGGTTCATGATAAACATAATTTTTCCTCGTCAGTACTAATATACCCTTTTGCAGTAAAAAATACAAATACTTTTTTAGTAGGGTAGAATTACTTCAAGCTCTACCTGTTGATCGATTCTAATATCAGTGCCGTCGATAAGCTCTCTAATATCGCTACTCGGGAATTTCCAGGTACCACAATCTTGCACGGATCCGAAAAATAGGATAGCTTTACCGACTCCTGACTGGAAGTTTATTCTTAAAAAGGAGTCTAATGTATTAGTCGTAACAGGTATATTATTGGATTTATTATATCCAGCAACGACTCCTGACTTATCCGGCTTTAGAAGTTCTACCGTAAGTTCAGCAGCAGCGCAAATACGAGACCAATCGCTATTATCGACAGCCGGTTCCGATGTTGTTGAGTTGGCAACTACGCACTGCCAGATAGCTCCATTGTGGTAGACATAATCATTCTGTGAGTAAGTTTCCGCAGTCCAAATACTGATGTTTTCGATCTCTAAATCAGAAGGTGCGTTAGCTTTAATACCAATATCACTACAGCTAAATCTTAACCATTGTTTGGCGAATTCAATTGAGAAATCTAGGCCGGTGATTTGACCATCGGTCCATACTAGTGTGTAGTCACTATCGATAGATATTCTATCTTCTTCCTCCTGGGTGGTCTGGTAATAAGCGATATCGGTGACATCACCACCTGTGTAGTTGGTTGCTAGTGCATCTAAAAATCCTTGAGCGGGATCTGAAGATAATCTTCTTTTTTCCAGCTCCTGCTGTGTTGAAATTTGACCGAAAATGTAGAGGCTTGACATTTTCTAACCTTTCTTTAATTGTTCTTTGTATTCACCCTTTGTGATTCTTTCATAGTATATCAATGTGTATCTTATGTTAGGGTTTTTCTTCTGTTGCTTTAATATCCAGTCTTTAGGGTCTTCTCTTTTATCTTTTGATTTCAATATTTTGGTGTGATATAATGGTGCAGATAAACTCTTCGTGTTCTGGGTAGTATACGTGACATAGTAATAAAACTCTCTACCCCAGTAAATCTTTATTTTCATTTATTTCTCCTTATTTAATTAAGTTAAATAAGTATGCGTATATAAGGAGATAATTACACTTTTTTGCTCCTTAAGATGAATTTAACAATAAACCTGATAAAGGATTTACCAGGCTTTATAGATAATATGTAGGAACGGTTAAAAGAGGCTTTTGCGGTATTTGACTACTTTAAATCTACCGTCGCGGACATGGATAGTGTCTATATCGACAATCTTCTTTTCTTCTACCCAGATAGGGTCGGTTAAGGTAAAATGGGCAGTCTTTATAGTACAGCTTACCGTGAGTAGGAAAAACAAAATTATACCTAATTTCATTTGGTGCGATACCTTTCCTTTAAACTATCCATGTAAGCGACCTCAGACTTAGGGACTACTGTAGGATCGCTATCGACCAGATTTCCAACATAAATGGTTATAGCTTTGTCTATCCAGGGGGCGGTTAGTCTTAATTCTCGTGTCTTTTTATTTTCCCAGATTACCATAGCATAAGCAATGTGTTTACCGCCGAGTTCGTTTGTATACTCGACTTTCAATGCGTGAGAAGTGTCATTCGGGGTTATATAGTATTTAAGTTCCCAAGGACTAGAAGATCCTACCAGAGTTGTGTCCGGGTTCCAAGGAGCTCTAGTTTTTGGTTCAGGAAGTTTATTGTTTCTTTGACAGCTATATATACTTAGAAGCAATAAGATAAGGAATAGAATAGTTTTAATCATCTTTTTCCTCTTTTATTTTTGCTAACTTTTCTTGTATCAATTCTTCGGCTTCTTGGACACCTTTACCTACGAGGTGCTCGTTTTCAGGATCTATTCTAGCTAAGAGTTCCTCGAATTCTCCAACGTGTTCCTTCTCTTCATTAGCTACATCCTGCATTATCTTTCTAACCGCTGCATCCGGTGTGGAATCAGCGATAAGCTCATATAGGTGCACAGCATCGTGCTCGGCTGTAATAGCTAATCTGATAGCTCTAGCGAGCTCTCGTACAGTCATAAACCGATTAGGGTTAAGAGTGGGCTCTATAGATGTGAACTCTACGGCTGTCTTTTGCTGGAGAGAGGGGTCATCGCTAAAGATAGGCTTAACAATATATCGGATAGATCCGTGTTGTTGATTCATTTTCTCAGCTTGAGTTCTAGCCCTATTTTTGTGGTACTCACTTTTTGGAGGAGGGTAAGAGCCGCCTACTTGCTGTTTTGTTTGTTTATCGTAAATTCTGTATTCAGCGATTTCTCTGGGGTTATTTTTATCCACTAACCCCCCTGGAATGGTATCCTGTGCTTGAATAAACATATAGGCTACTCTCTGAGCAGCCTCTTTAATTTTGTTTGCAGATTCCATTTGTTTTACCACCTTTTTTGCCCAGGAATATCCGGGATCACCACCCCAACACTTTTCAGGCTTAGCCATATAAAATCCTCCTAAACTATTAATATAAGTTAAAAGGATTTTATATTAGTTGATTATTATCCAGCCTGAATTTCGGTGCAGAGGCGCAAAGGCGGGCCCGCTAGTCTGCTTTCGACCATTTCGCAGGTTTCCAAATTTCCCTGGTACGCTATAGCTTTACCATTATTGTGGGCTTCTATAGTAATAGAGTAAGCTTTGTTTAAATCGCATTTGACTGATCTTTGTACATGGATCACCACTTCTTCGAAAGAATGGTGCTCATCGTTAAAAAGCACTACCTTATGCGGCTTACCTAAAAGCGTGCTTATATCTGTTGTGGTCTTTAGATCGGGAGTTTGAATACTACCGCTATTCATTAGTATACTCCGGGAGGCTATATTTGTTAAGAATGTAGAAATAACTTATTGTAATAGCGCTTACAATAAATAAAGCAAGACCTAAGAATAACCGTTTAAACATTTTCATTTTAATGCCTATCGAAGATTTCGGACATTGAGTTTTGGAAGTAGACACAAAGAATAGCATCAGAAAACATATCAGCCATTGAGATATATTCAAAAGTTTCCTGGATATTACTATCATTGGATATTTCATTATCGATTGATTCCCTATAGACCGTATCGGTAAGATAAACTTTTTGAATACAAGACTCAGCTATCTTCTTAGGCGCTCCCTCGGTAAGCACGCCATGGACGGCAAACACTTCTATGCTGTTGGCTCCAAGTTCCTTTAGTTTTTCAGCAGCTTTTATTACTGAGTTACCCGAGGCTATTTCATCATCCATTATAAGGCAGTTCTTGCCTTTTACATTCCCGGCTACATTAGTAATGGTGGGAGATTCGCTGTCATCGACTCTGATTTTATTCATATACGCCACAGGCGTACCAAAATACTCAGCGTATCCAGCTACCATTTTACTACTCCCGGTGTCGGGAGCTACAAGTACAACATTATCCTTTAGCTTATCCTTCATGTATTTCCGAATAGTTATAGCAGGCAATAGATGATCTACTGGTATCCGAAAAAACCCTTGTACCTGAGGGGAATGAAGATTCATCGTAATTACCCGGTCAGCTCCTGCTGTTTCCAGCATGTCAGCTACGAGTCTGGCTGTTATAGATATTCTGGCTTCATCCTTCTTATCTGATCGGCTATAGGGAAAATAGGGCAAAACAGTTGTTATACGCCCTGCGCTTGCATGCTTTAGGGCATCTATTAATATCAGAAGTTCTACCAACCGTTCATTTTGGTTGGGATAATTAGGCTGAATGATAAAGATATCATCGCCTCTTACACATTTTTCTATTTTTACTTTTATGTTGTCGTTCGAAAATTTTACACAACTTACAGGTACTATAGGCTGTTCGCCCTGATAAGCTTCTTGGATATTTTTTGCAACAAGATCATAAAGGGGATAATAAGAGGATCCAGTAATAATCCCTAAACTTTTTGTCATAATATTTAACTGATAATTCATAGTATATCCTTAAGCGTCTGTTTAAAAATTATTAATAGAGGCACGCTCCCCAAGATTTCACACTGAGTAGCCCTTAGAAGAATATACTTATTTGAGACAAGATATTAAATCAGCTATGGTATTTCATTGAGAGGGAGCAGGCACCTGCCACAATATAATAGAAAAAGCTCATGGGATGCTTTGTCGTGTCGGGTAGCTTGAAGAGCTTGTAGAGTGTATGTTCTACTTCTCGGTGGGATAATAATAGAGGGATATGAATGGATCTGTTTTCACATTTCAGAGAGGGCATGTAACCCGCATTTTTCTCTCTGAAGATAACTTTGCAGCTTCCTTCTAAGATATCGAACTGATCTTCTATTAAATTGTTCATGTTGTCCATTACGCCCGGTAGGATTCGAACCTACGACTACCGGCTTCGGAAGCCGGGACTCTATTCCGCTGAGTTACGGGCGCTTGCCTAATATGGAAATTCTTTGGCAGACTTTAGCCAGGTTGAGCCCCTCCACATCGGATACGTCAACCCCGTAGATTTCTTCTATTTTTTTAAAGTCTTCTCTTCTGTCTCTTTGAATTCCATCTTCTGTGAGCTCAAAGTTAAAATCATCTAACGAAGATTCGTCTGTAATAAAAGATTGCTTTATTCCATAGACCCTAAATAAAAGGTCATGTGCGATATCTTTGTAAGATTCGATTTCTATTTGAGGAGCAAAGTAAAACTTTAGTTCGGGTTTTTCTTTCTTCATAATAACCTTTATAAATGGTGGGCACAGTAGGATTCGAACCTACGACCCCCTGCTTACTAAGAACTATATAATAATCTTTTAATATAATATACTTTTTTGTACCACTAAAATACAAAGGAATATTATGAAAAATTGTTTATTGTGCGGAGACCTTATTCCAAATTGGATTAAAATAGACGGGAAAAGGAAAAATATATCCAGTCGAAAATACTGTTTAAAATGTTCGCCTTATAAAAAACACAACACAAAAAAGTTACACTTAAATAGTAACTCCGAAAAATTTAAAAAATGTAAAAGCTGCGGTAAAAAACAATCTATTGATAAATTCAGAAAAAGAACAGATAGAGAAAATTTAAGGGTGCCTTATTGTAAAAAGTGCCAAAATAAAGAGATGCTGATTAGATATAAAAAAAGACACTATAAATTAAAACTCAAAGCTGTTAAATACCTGGGCGGGAAATGTCATGTTTGTGGTTATAGTAAAAACATACATGTTTTAGACTTTCACCATAAGAACCCAAAAATTAAAAAAGGAGAATTTATAAAATTTAAAAGCGAAGCACGCATTGAGAAAGAACTAGATAGGTGCGTGTTACTTTGCTCTAACTGCCATAGGGAGCTCCACTATAATGTAAAGAGTTCTAAAATAATTAAAAAAGACACAATAAGAATAAAAAAGCTGTTGCTTAGTCTAAAGCAAAAAGCTGTTACATACCTGGGAGGGAAATGTTCTGCCTGCGGCTATAAAAAATGTATAGCCGCGCTTGAGTTTCACCATATTTCAAAGAGCAAAGAATTTAATATATCAAAGCCTAAATCAATAGTATTTGAAAAAATAAAAACCGAATTAGATAAGTGCTCCCTATTATGCTCTAACTGTCACAGGGAAACACATCATAATAGTTGCAAAAAATAGGCGATCAGGGATTTGAACCCTGGATCTTTTGAATGTAACTCAAACGCTTTTACCAACTAAGCTAATCGCCTATGTAAACTCTGTGGGCTATTTAGCAAACTTTATGAAATCTCAATATGGTGCTCTTTCCACATTTCTTTACTTACCAATCTTTTTGCGCCTACCAAGATGATTAATCTCCATCCATACAGATAAGCTAATTCTTCTCTACGTTCTTTAATAGCATCTTTTTCATTATGTCTCTGTATAAAAGTGATGACCAGTAACACCCCCGCCAGGATTCGAACCTGGAACTAACCGGCGTTCGTAGCGCCGTGCTCTATCCATTGAGCTACGGGGGCGTAAAGCAGATAGACAAATCGGTAGCTGGTCTCACATGATTGTCTCAAAGCCCTGGCTTTCAGTTTTCACGTCACTGCCCTCTCTGCTTATAAATGGTACGCCCGGCTGGGCTTGAACCAGAAACTCTCGCCTTAAGAGGGCGATACTCTACCATTGAGTTACGGGCGCATATCATCAAAGAACATGGGCTTGCCCAGAATATAACCGGAGGCTCAATGCCAAAGAGGCATTTTAACCATCTGAGCTATAAAGGCATACCTATAAAAATTTTTTTATGTTTATTAGCTTTCCGTGTACTTCCGCGTGGCAACTCCTGCACAAGCATATGCATTTGTTTAGTTCTTTTTTTACTTTATCTAAATTTAACAGTTTGGATTTTGATATTATATAATCTTTTTTAGAAGGTTCTAAATGATGAAATTCCAATGCTCCATAATACTTATTATATCCACAGATTAAACACTTACCGCCTAAATACTCTACCGCTTCTTTTTTTAATTTTATTTGCCTATCTTTAGTGCTGTTGCTACAACATAATTTACAGTAAGAGCTATACCCTCCGCTCTCCCTTTTATAAAACTCATTTAACTTCTTTTTTTTGTTGCATTTTGGGCATAGCTTTTCTGACTTAATATCGATTCCTAATTCATCCGGTACGTGTAGCTTTTTTGTGTTATGCTTTTTATAGGGAGAACACCTTAAACAATATTTTCTAGAAAATAGATACTTCCATTCACCGTTTATTTTTTGATATCCCTTAAACTCTTTATTACATTTTTTACATATTGGCATAATAACCTACACTATTTAATTGCTAAACCTTTGTGTTTAACAACTATAAATTAGTAGATTAGTACATATAATAGTGGGTTAGGAGGGACTCGAACCCTCGACTCCGATATTAAAAGTATCGTACTCTAGCCATCTGAGTTACTAACCCATTTTCCTTCCTTCAGCAGCGATGTCCCGACTTTCCTCTGCTAAATTCCCAGGTCTCCCAAGGCGTAGGGTCAGAGTATTCTATCTCTTTATCTTAGCACTAGGAGGATCCGGTGGAGCCGGAGGAGCATTTGAGTTATCAAACTGTCTCATAGCTCCTTGCTTCTTACCTTCTGTTAGTCGAATACTCCTATTATGATTTCTATCATCTTCAGCTCTATGAAAATTGACCATAGGGTCAGACTTCATATCAGCTTCGCTCTTTTTAAATATATAAGGTTTCTTTTTCATATTATCCCAGAAATAAAAAAGCCCTCCGGATTCCTCCAGAGGGCTTTGTATCTTAAAAATGCTTTCGCTTTTAGATAAAAAGCCTAAATTCCCCCCTGTGGCTACCTTTACGGCGCTTTACTACGACTTTTACCTTTTTCACGATCATCAGCATAATTCCACCTAATTTCTTCAGTTTTCTTCTCGTACTTATAATATACCACTTAGAACTCCTTATTTCAAACACTTCCTAAATATTTTTTTACTAAGTCTTTGTATACGGATAGGTACTTTAGGTATATCTCATTAAAATACACTGCGTTAGGATAGGCCCAGTCCCACGATAAAAATTTATCACTATCTGGAGCGTTAGGTCCTGTAAAATGTACAATGCGTGCTGATTGGGGAGGAGACCCGACGTCACGCAGGGAGCCGAATGATACCTGATAATTATACAGATAGCTTTGGCTAATTGGTATGTTTAAGACGTTACACCATAGTGTTATAATACTTTGATCGGCATACGCACAATACTTAATAAAATCCTTTGAGAGGTCACATAATAGATTATAATAAAAAGGTGTCCTGTACTTTTTGGGAATCATAAAGACACCAGCGTTTGCCATGCTATTAGGACCGTCTGGGTATTTAATACCGTATCTATTAAGTTTTCTTTGTAGTTTCTTATCGTGCCTTTTATCCTGGCCAAAGACCCTGACTATTGTATAGGGCTCGTGATTAGAAACTATAAAGAAATCGTGTTCTTCAAAAATATAGTCCAAATTTCTTTGTACAATAGTATCGCAATCTAAATAAAGCACATTATCGTATTCATCAAAATCTGATGTCCATAGGTTGTACTTAAGGTAGACCCCTGGATGATTCACAGGCCCTAAACTCTTTTTTTGAGCCCTAAAATTTTCCCTGTAGAACATATCCTTTAACTCTACGTTTACTAGAGTTCTTAAAAGATTTCTAATCTCTGTGTTTTGTCCTTCGTAATAGACTAAAATTTTTGGGTGTGATGGGTAGTTAGTTACTATACTACCCACCAGCGCCCTGGCATAATTCAAGTATCTATCATCGAAGTAAAAAGCTATTGCGTTTTTCTTAGACATAATCCTCTGGAAAGTTTAACCGGCTAACGTCTTTAGTTCTTTTATAAACAGCTTGATCATATGCTGCGGCAGCATCTGTTTCTTCACTAAAGAAACCAAGTTCCATTCTTTTACCAGCTATGCAAGCTCTGGCTCTCCATTTACTGTACGACTCAGCCCAGCTCACTCCTCGAAAGGCGCTACTTTTCCCTCTTGGAGATACTCTATTAGCTTTTCTTTTATTTAGTTTCTTAGCTTTTCTGTTAGTAGACTTTAGATGAGGGGTTCTGCGCCTATCTACTAAAGTCTTTTTTTCTACTAGGTTCATCGGACCATCTATACCTTCAGATTCGATGGCTATATTCGAACTTTGCGGGAGGCTCTTTGTACCCCTGTCGGACATTGTTGTATCATTTAAGCACTCCGAGAGCCAATCTTCTTCCTCAATAGTAATCTCAGGAAACTCTGCCTCAATAAAATTCTTAATCTCAAGGATTTCATTGAAGAGAGTTTTGATTTTTTCTTTCGCTGTCACTATCATTGTGCCTTTAAGTGCCGGGGGAATCGAGCTGGTGCTCATTACTACCTCCTAGTTTGAATTATAGAATTTATCCCATGCTGATTTAATAGCTTTTATGTGTAGACTTACTGTTTGATCAGTAACACATAATTTTTTTGCTATCTCTTTACGTGTTCTCTTTATGATTAATTCCTCGAAAATTTTTCTTCTTATAGGCGACACCTTTGGATCTTCGTAGTATAAAGAAACAAAAAGATTCCAATCTGATTTTAAATCCATTTCCTTTGCTAAATCAGAATCCTCCGAGTGTAGAGACTCATCGTATTCAACTTTTACAATATTAGCACCACGTTTTACGCTTTTTTCTTTGTTGGCCTCTTTTTGCGCGAACCTTAACAGACATGTAGTGATGTAGGTGTTATACTTAGCAATCTTTTCATTGAACTTCTCCAATATTTCATTTTCTATCATATGAAGCACAAACTTGGATATTAACTCATCGACTAAATCCGGATCCCTGACTCTGGTCTTCCAGATAAACATCTTCCTGAGGTCATCCAGGTTTTTTCTATAGAAGGTATCGTATGATTTAGTTTCAATCATTTGCAATTATTGGGTTTAAATTAAACTTCATAGTCAATTATGTACAAACAGTGCTTTGCTGATATACTCTGCTCTTTGGTTCATTGCTTTCTTATAATCTTCCAGAAAAAAACCATCGGCACAATAATGAGTGGAATTAAATCCTACTTCTTTAGCTTTTTTTGTCCTGGTGACAAATGCTCCCATGTCTATTTTACTAATTTCTGGATAGCTCTTATAATAATTGTAATCCTGGTGGCTATGTACAAAATCATAGTATAGCAGATCCACATCATCTTTAAAGTTAGAAAGAACTGTGTCTACATATGTAGGTACATAGTAATTATCAAAATTGGTTATTAAAAGCAGCTCCCCGTCGTTTGGGTCTATTTTCGAAAGCATGGTTGATCTATTTATATGACCCCAGACACCGGTTGGGGGATCAACTCCTAAAATTCTAACGTCACAAAAGTTTCTGTAATGATTTATTAAGTCTGTGACGGGAAGGGTCACTATTCCATCATGTATAAAATGTATCACATAGTTTTGGTTAGTTTGTAATAGAAAACTATTAATAAATACGTTGAAGTTAAAAATCTGGTTTTGGTAACAAGCCGCTATAATCTGTAATCTCACTTATCCCTCCAGGACCTTCTGAATCATTTTCACATAGGCTACTCCTATAGTGTGTATGCCATACTTCTGAAAGGATGATGCTTTAGCGTTTATACCTATATATTGGCGCAGTTTTGGGTCTTTAAGCATCGTAAGGTATTTTACCCAGTCTTCTTTTGTCTCAGCTATAAATCCATTCCTACCGTGCTCTATAGCTTCTATATACGAGGTAAGTGGGCAGGCTATAACAGGCATCCCCAGAGACATAGCGGTGGATGCCTTAACGTTACTTTTTGCCGGGAACTTATTTATGTCATGATAGCACAAGGCAACGTCACAGCTTGTTAAATCTCCAATCCAAGAATAGGGAGTATACTCCAGACATTCGAATCGTTTATCAAAATTGGTCTTGTATATCGATGTAAATTTGTAACCTGCTTCATCACATATTTCAAGTAAAAAGTCACTGTAAGGCTGGATATTAGCCCCGAGTAAACAAGATTTGTTACTTTGGTCATAAGTAGGAAGCTTACTGTACTTGGTCCCAGTATCGACAGGGTCGTATATCGTGAAAACAGGTACCTGCCAGGAATTTATAGCAGCAAGATGGCCGTCAGTATATTGAGAAAGTAATGAGCTACAACATGAGATCCCGGCAGCATTCCTCATTATATCATCTTCGTTAGGTAAGGAAAAAATAGACTCACTATGATCAAAAATGCATTTTGTTTTGCTCCCAGCTAGTCCTATAAAGATGTCTTTATCCTCAACTTCTAAGTCGAAGATGACTACTATATCGTATCTTTTTAGGTACTCTATAAAGTTCTCTGTATCATCGCAATGGTATCCTGTGCCGTTGTAATTTTTGTGTCCACCAACTATAACTGTTGATTCACTTACCAGGTATTTAAGATTCTCTAAATACCTATGAATTAGATACCTTCTGAGCCTGAACGCAGGATCCGAGATAATATTCATCGAGGGAAAAAGCCATGCTATAGAAAAGGGCTTTAGCTCTTTGACTTTATACTGGTCAATACCAATGATCATATAGGATAACCTACAAAAATCGCTTTATAAACTGTTTTTAGATCCGAAAAAGAGTTGCTTATTGGAAGACCCTGATTCTTGAGAGATTTGATAACATCAACTCCCATTGCTTCCGGGCAGGAAGTGTGTGCCACCCCACGCTTTGTTTTTACAAATTCTATGGCTTTTTCTTTTAAGGATTTATTGACTCGGGATTGCCAGTAGAGAACACAGCGGCATTGAAGCTCCGTCCAGTCCGGGTGCCTGGACTTCATTTTCTTTTTATGAGACTCTAAATCAAAGGTAGTATATATAAACCAATGAGGCTTTGTTAGGTCAAATACGTCCTGTAAAAAAGGTACTTTGGGAGGACAGGTGTCTTTCTTCCCGTAGTTAGGGCAACCACGGGGGTGGTTAGGGTATGGTAGCTTACACCATTCCCTGGCTCTAGGATTAAGCACAAGATTGCCGGTTACTTCAACGACACCGTTCATATTATCTTATTTATTAAAAAATGGCACGCCCGCCAGGACTCGAACCTGGAACCCTGGGATTAGAAATCCCATGCTATCTCCATTTAGCTACGGGCGCATTAATACCTCTTCAATATACCCACGAATTACTTTAGGAGTAATCCGTATCTGTTTTTTACGATTTGCTTCCTCGAATTCTTCTTTCGACATTTCTACGAATTCCCAGATTTTCATCATATAGAAGTCTTGTTCTGGGGAAAGAAATTTAATGTTTTTCTTTTGTATCTCCCATCTCCAGCAGTGCTCATTTACCATTATTTTTCGAGCTAATGCTACCGATCTTCTTTTTTTCGGAGATGTTTTTGATTTCATGTATTTTTGTACATTATACGGCTTCCGACTTGTTCTATGGGTTTTACACATAAAGTGCAAACTCCCTGGTATTCAACATACTAACCACCTGAAGCTGTGATGAATACCTCCCGGTCATAATCTTCAGAACATTCAGTTGAACAGACGTATTCAAATTCTGCGGTTTTCATAAATTTTAGCGGAAGATTAATTACCGGGTGAGGTATGGGTTTTCCGCAATGAATACATCTGGAAGCGTATTTCTTTAAACGCTTCAGTGGTGGTTTTCTTATGAATAAATTATTAAACCATTTCATCCAAGAGCCCTCGGTTTTTCAGCTCTTCATTAATCATGTCAACAATAGAATCAAGAACATGCTCAGGGGTTCCATATAATTCATCAAGATTGTCACTCTCTGACTGTTCTATTAATTTAGAGCGTACATCAGAGATCACGCTTTTATATTTGTCGCCATTAAGAGCATCTTTGAATGCTTGTTCTTCGGCATACATATCAAATTTTAATATCAGCTTAGGCATACTAACTCCAAGGGCTTCTGACGTACTCCCACGACTGAAGTCGTGGGCTTTCCCGCTCACTCTCGTAAAAGGCGAGCAATACATAGCTGCCTTTTGGATACCACTGTAACTAAGGATTTCAGAGATTTTAATTGCTGTAATTTCGGCCTGATTTTTTCCTGCTTCTGTAAGCTCAATCTTGTAATCCGGGACTGTAAGATACACGTCTTTATCAACATTCCCTGTTGATTGGCCGTGACGTACTAAAAAAATTTTACGGGGTTTCATCTGATACCTTTATGCTTCGCGTAGGGCCTATTACAATATACTTATCAGAAGCTATTTTTTAAATCAATAAACGAATTCTTCCCAAGGAGTTTGGGAATAGATTTTCCAGATAAAAGAGTCTAATTCAGCTGGGGTCATTTTCCTTTTATGGGACTCCAGGGCAAATTCTTTTTCTTTTTCGAGATAATCTTTCGAATTTTTAGGAGGATCCCACAGCATATATTTGATTATATGGGTATCTATTATGGCTAATTCTATAGCTCCAAGATTTCTAAGGAAATGGCTGGATGTTTTCATACCGAAGCCGTTAACGTTTTTACAAAGCCACTCCCTTACTTCTACCCAAGGCCTTTCGCTTCTAATCAAGTCATAGATTTGGTTAAATTGAGATTTGGCCAGCAGGAGCCTGTTAGCTTTAACCTTATGGAATCGGGTAGTCCAAATCAATGAATCCACCTGCTTGAGGCTCAGGGTATTGCAATAAAAACCACTCGAAATGATGTTACTAATAGCAATACAATTACTCTTGTAGGTAGTTTGGGGTGTCATGAGACAAAAGCACATATCATAGAAGATCTGTTCTTTTGACTTCAATATTCTGAAGGAATTTATGACTTTTTTTAAGAATTTTCTATCAGCATCTGGAATCGAGTAGCGAGAATTCTTAGTATACACTCTAATCTCCGGTTTATACCTAAATACTATTTTGAAAAAGTTATTTAAAATAGCCCAGCAGGGACTCGAACCCCGAGACCAGGATTAGGAATCCTGTGCTTTGTCCTGTTAAGCGACTGGGCCTTTTTTCTTTTTCAGTATAAACCCGATTATCCAGGTCATTACTCCGCTACTAATTATAAACCCGATAATGGTTTTCCAGTTGTTTTCCCAAAATCTGCCAGCTATAAAAGTAGGATTTACAGCCACTTTTATAGTGTCCGTATATGTTACGATATCATAGGTTTCATCCGAGAATCCTTCTCTTTTCAAGATGCATACTATTTTCATTTTTAATATATTTGTGCCACCGCTTACAGGAGTAATCCCCCATTTCCATACGGTAGGCTTATCAAATTTTCGTAACTGAGTGGATGAGCTATAAGTGGTATCAATGCGGAACCCGTCACCAGATAATTCAGCTTTCATTGTCTGGCTTACATCGATAATTTTTAGAGTATATTTTTCTCCTAAACCTTCAGTTAGTGCCTCAGAAATTTTATTATCGATTCTGAGCTTAACTTGATACTCTTTTCCCATTTTAATTGTATCTGGTACCTCGTAAGCTATTGCTCCAGAGGTAAGTTGAGACTGAAGGACCCAGGCGGCATCTCTATGAGAAAAATCCTCTCCGGCTGCTGCTGGAGAGGATCCTTCAATCTGTATAGTTCTTAAATTGATACGATCTAATTGTTTGGTTTCTTCTTCCCAGCTTGAAGGAGCTGGGGGAGGCATCCCAGCCCAATAGTCTTCTTCGTACTCATAGGTATCGGGGGAGGGTGTCATCTCTTGATAATCTGGTGAGATTACCGGAGGGGGTGCTGATGTATCATCTTTAAAAGTTTTTTTACCTCCACAAGAAACAATAGTAGCCAATAAGATTAAAAACATCCACTTCATAATTACTCCTTTAAAGCCGGTGAAGGGACTCGGACCCCCAACCTACGCATTACGGGTGCGTTGCTCTACCGTTGAGCTACACCGGCTAGTATCCTAATTCAGATGCTGCTTGAACAATTGGATCTGGCATCTTGATCTGCGTATAGGATGTCTTATTTTTATATACCTGGAGTTTCTCTATTTTCTCCCCCACAAAATCAGAGATTCTTTTTAATTCGTGATCCTGGTTTTCTATAAAATCTTCCATTTTTACCACTATCGATCTTTCTGGGTAAGGAACAGATTTTATAATGTCGTATTGAAGCTTCCAGCTCCATAAGCTTATATTTGCGTTTTTTAATCCACCAAACGCTCCAAAATGATTTAACAGCTTATCGCTATAGTGAGGGGCATTTCTCATTGGATTGCGAAACCAGAGTACATAGTAAAACTCAGGATATAGCCTAGTAAGCCAGGGATAGATAAAAGTTGTTTCTGGAAGCTTCCACCCTTTTTTTGGAGATTTATCGAGTAGAATGTCATGCAGATACCGGCGAATATCCTCGGCATCTTTAGCAGTGCAGCCTTCTATTGCTGGTTGTAGATTATAGTGATTGCCATCAAATTTAATTTGACTGATAAACCTTTTGGCAATATCATACATTAAAGCATAGGGTTCCTTATCATAGCTTACATTCCTAAACTGAGGGGAACCCATAAAAAATCCGCTACTAGAAAAAGTTTTTGCTATTAATCTAGAAGCAGAAGATCCACGACCAATGATTGTTACAATCTTAGGACTCATCACCTTCCTCTACTTCGTTACAGGCTATGCTTGCGTTTGCCCACATGATCGCTTCGCGTAGCTTTTCTATCGCTTTGTTAGTTTCCTCGCCTTCGGGGCAAAGCTTGACAATCTTTTTCGCTAGTCTTTTTCCTGCAGTCCTGAGAGTTTCATAACGATCGGGTTGGTCTCCACCCGGTCTGTGGTAGCTAAAAATGTTTTCGATTTGGTCTTTTGTAATCATCTTATCTTCTCCATAAAAATTGGAGCAGGAGACGAGACTCGAACTCGCAACAATCACCTTGGAAGGGTGGGGCTCTACCATTGAGCTACTCCTGCATATATTTAAATGTTTTTGGTTTTCTCTATATTTTCACTAATAAATTGCCTGACTTTTTTCCTAGATTTTTTCTTTTCCTTTATTTTCTACAAACTCTTCGCCTCTTTCCCAGGCTGCTATCTTAGCGTCTGCCTCTGATTCATGCATAATTATAAGAGACCCGTCCTTGCAGTCGAAACCAACAGGACCTGAAATAGAAACTTCTTTGAAATCGTAAATCACCAGATATTGCTTAGAATCCTCTGTTATCAATATCGCTGGTGTCTCGTCTAATCTTAACTTTCCTTTATAGCCTTTTTCCAGTAAATGACCAACGGCTTTAGAAAGTATCTTCAGTTTTTTTGGAGAGGCTAGTCCCTCATAACTGAGGCGCAGAAACTCCTTAAAATTTTCCTTCGTTAGTAGTCCTGACTCAAGAGCTTCAAAAATAGCATCCGATGCATTTTCTACTGTGAGCTCAGGATCCAAATCCGGGCTATCCTCAAAGTTTATCATTCTCAGCTCAACTCTTTAAACAAACTTATATAATTGTCTGCGATTTCCCTGTCTGACTTCTTCTCTTCTTCGCTGAGATTTTCATACTCGGAAAGCATTTGCCTTACCCAGCGGGCGACCTTTTCCTCGGGGATCAAAATAGCACCAAAAGAAGTAGGCTCACATTGCTTAAAAAGGTACTTCATTTAGTGAGACCATACATCATGGCAGTGCCTAGCGATCTCTTCCTTAGGATCCTTATCTTTTTTAGAAAAAGGATTAATTTTCTCAGGGTTTACTGGTAATTCCCCAGCTTCGGCATTTTCTCTAATCTGGCGTAAGCTCCAGGGTTCGCTGTCTCTCATAATATGTTTTACCAATATTTTGATATTAAAGAATTATTTCACTGATTAACTACTAATATTCTGCAATTTAAAAAGGAGTATCCTATGCATAGAATATCAGAATATTTAGACTCTCTTTCTAATATATTAGAGAGCAAAGGATTTTTAAAGCAGGCTGAGCATATTGATATGCTTACTAACACAGTAGATGGGTTATGGCTCTGCTCATGCTGTCAGAAGCCCACGGTAAATAGTATAGAAGATCGTTACATGGTAAACGATGATATATGGAGAGAGCTGGGTTTCCCGGGCCAAGTAGATGGCATTCCTGATGACTACTTTTTATGTTGGAGCTGTCTTATTATGGCAGTTTCGAAAAAGTTAGGTAGAGGGCTTTCATCTGCCGATTTTGCTCAATATATGCAGTACCCTATAAACGTAAATAATCCGAATATAATTGATCTTATGAGGGGAGAAATGGACCAGGTAGGACTCGAACCTACGACTGCTCGATTATGAGTCGAGAACTCTAACCAACTGAGTTACTGGTCCTAAAAATTCTCAAAATTTTCTGCAAAGTGTATTCTTTCATTTTGACGGCATTCTCCCAATCTTAAAGAGACTGATTTGCCAAATTCTTTTCTTTTCTTTTAATATAATAGCACTTGTCTGTGTCAGGGCAATATATGCACATTACATCTGTAGTACTCATTATAACCTCTTTGAGCTACTTGATAAATAGAGCCCCGGGTTGGATTCGAACCAACGATGGAGGTCTTCAGTCACCCAGCAAACAGCCTCTCAACTGGTCGCGAGTTCAATTTAACCACTGGGTATTGTCGCCGTGTGCCTTCTCGGCTCCAGGGCATTCTGTGTCTATTTTAACATACTTTTTAGTATCTTAGTTTTAAAACGTATCTTTTCTTTTACTAAGTTTTTTCAAGCACTTCTTTGCTGTTTTTTCGAGCTCTGTAATAACAAGAACACAATCGTTGACTTCGCCCTCGTAATAAAAATGAACAAACCCACCCTCTTTGTCATCACTTAGTTTAGAGGCTATAAGTTTCATTTTATGGTCTAAATAGGTGTTTTCCATGTTTCTCCTTTCTCTTACCATAAAAATATAGTAAAAGATAAGGAGATAATTAATGAGGATTGTGTTAGAATGGAGCAGGGGACGGGAGTCGAACCCGCAACAACCACCTTGGCAAGGTGGAGCTCTACCGTTGAGCTACCCCTGCTTTATCTGAGATTATAGAAGTAAAGTAGACCAGCCCACCCCGAGGGTAAACACCTAGGTGCTTCTTCTAACTCTTCTCCATATTTTACCGCCATTTCAAGGAAGTACTTAGCATGGAAAAAGGCCTCTACCATAGGTCTCGTGTGTTTAAGCCAATTTTTGTTATGCTTGTCTTGGAAGGTTTTGCCTGAAGCACCTTCCTTAAGTATCTCTTCTAAAAAACAGTTAGGCTTTACTCCCTCAGGTGCTAAGCTGTTAAGCTTTTCAATAATCTCTTTGGTAATCCCTTGGATGTAATAAACCTTAAAAGATTGGTGGTAGAACCGGTATATATGGTCTTCATAAAACCAATGACCGTTTATCTTCTCTAACAGTTCTTTAAGCTCCTTGTGATTACGCTTTATATTTTCTAAAAGCGCGTTAGCTTGCTTATGCATGTTCTCAAAATAATTATGATCCATAAAAACCCTCCTTCTTTAATATAACTATTTACAGAAAGGTTTTTTGAAAATAATAAAATAGCCCGTACCGGAGTCGAACCGATGCGTCCTGGCTGAGAACCAGGTATCCTGACCACTAGATGAACGGGCCATTAATAGAGGTAGGGGGATTCGAACCCCCGATCTACGCCGTGAAAGGGCGTTGAGTTTGACCACTACTCTATACCTCCATATATGGAGCTGGGAGAGGGTGTTTCACCCACACAGAGCTCATTCCCCTGAGCAAGGGGTCCGCTGCCTATTTCTGGAGTCCCAGCATAGTAACTAATCTAAGGTGCGTTCTTATGCTTATTCCTGTCAAAGAGCTTCGGCTTCCACTGAGTGCAGTGATCTGCGCACCTAACGTAGATAGCCTGTTTTTTGGCCGTGCACACACGATAGCCCTGTCTTATGGATCTACACCCATTAGCACAGTTGTAACAGCTTTCGTCATGTATTTTAGTGGCCATAAAAAAAACCCTGTCAGTTTTAGTCCTGACAGGGTTTTATTCGACTTATGCAATAGATACCCCATCAGGACATTATAGTACCCTCGCCTTCTCCTTCTCTTCCTTCTATCCTGATGGTAGTCGTAGCAATCATAATTTTTCCTTAAATTGGTTCGTTATCTTTAATATACCAATTAACGACCGAAAATTCAAATACTAAATTACAACTCTACCATTTTCCCAATAACCAAGTTTTCCCACGACATCAAAAGGCTCTATTTGGGAAAAATTTAAATGCTTAGTATCGACAGCTTTACCCCCGGCCCCTAAAGACATAGTTATATGAGGAGTAGCCGGGTTTCTATAGAGATCCTTTAATGATATTTTCTCACCACCAGCTACAAGTATTATGTTTGGTATTTTTACCTCAAACCCGTGATTTTTATCGTTACTACCCTCACCAACAACTTTTATAGGAATTTCTTTTCCTATTAGTTCTTTCGGTAGCTTATCTTCTTTATTGGGGTTGAAGTTAAAAGTTACATGCAAATCCTCTATAGGTTTATCAAGGGATGTGCTTACTTTATCCCGTAGCAGGTCGTCAAAAGGACCTTCGAAAAATACGCCTGAGTAGTACATGCTTATCCTTTAATAAAAGAGTAATCTACTTGTTTTGAAAGTTCTTCACCTATTTGTTGGTATTCGGACAAGTATCTAATCTTATCCATTCCATCGAATTTCTTTTCTTTACCGCTAAACGTATATTGCAGTCGCTGGAAAGAAAAGTTTTCAGAGGTTTCTGTTAGCTGCTGCAGCCAGCACACCTGAGTGTCGGCAGCAACCACCCGGGCGAGCCCGCCATTTTTTGGATTTAAGTAATAGCTTACTTGTCGAATATTTTTGTAATTTTTAGCTTTATTAAATGGTATGCTGTAATCGGTTTTTCCGCATCCTAATGAAATAACGTGCGCGGGTGTGTCTCCCGTCCACCCTTGCCTCAAGATTTCAACATAGCTTTCAACAAGAGGGCAATTATTATTGCTCGTACCCCCATCCAGCCATACAGCACTATTATCTTTATCCACTATAGAGCCAAAATATAAAGGGGCTGCAAAAGATCGAGCTACTGTATCCAGGGCAGGAAGACTGCCGTCTGCTTGCTCCCAGGATTTGAAGAAGTGCGTCCTCCCCGTTACCATGTCTACTGATGTGAACATAAATTTAGATTTAGCATCAGCCAGAAACTTCCCACCTAAGTAAGGGGCCAATTTCTTCTTCGCAGTTCTCATGCTATATTTAGGCTGAATAATAGGTATTCGGATTCTGGGTTTGAAAATGACTTTTACATCTTCAAGAAACTCTTCTAAGGCCTGTTCTGCTGATTTATCCCCTATCAAGATAGAGGATCCTATAATACTACCTACTGAGGTACTAACTACTAAATCAGCCCATTCATGGAGAGGCTTACCTATTTCTTTTTCCATGTTCTTTAGGATCGTAAGAGGGATTACGCCTTTAGCTCCTCCACCATCTATCTCAATGACGACTCTCATATTAAACTCCTCTTTATTCTAATTAATCTATATCCCAGTTTTCGTCACTTCCACATTTTGGGCATGACGCGCATTTGGCATTATAATCTTTTTTAAAGCTTTTTTGTGTCCACCATTTTTGAGTAAATAGTCTGACAAAATGTCTTCTTATTTCCCACCACATTATACGCCAAGAAAATATATGGTTACTCTTAAAACCGTTTTCTTTCGCCCACTGAGAATCATACTTAATAAACCGAGGGCGTGCGTATTCAGCTATATCTTCTAGGACTAATGATAGGGGATTGTGCCCTAAGGGCCTCCGCGACCACTGCCAAAAACGTAGTAGTCCTTGCCATTTCCATGACCAAAAATCGTCTTGACTCCAAGAACATTTATGGCAATGTAGATATGACATATCAATTCCCCTCAATTCGGATATTAAATGTTTTTTCTATCTTTTCAGTAAGATCTTTAAAGAAAGCATCTCCAGGAACAAAATGTACAAAAGGAGTAGTAAAATGCTCTAGGTATTTCATTGAATCATCAATATGCAGATCTATATTTTCTTTGTCACAGTAGTGGCCCTTTGTTTTATTCCACGTACCTTCATCCATCCAGGGCGTTCCCTTTTCATCGTACCATATGTTTGTGCCCTGTTTTGTGTGGTGGTCCACTATTGAAAAAAAATGAGTATAGCCTTTTAATAGGCCACACTCATAATTAAGTTTATAATAAATCTCTTCAGAATACTTAGCACCGGTTATAATATGTACCTGGTGACCAGCATTAATCAAAGTTTTTGTTATGGGCTGAAAAAATTTAGGGTATGCTTCAACAACACCGTGAAAATCTAATCCAAGCTTCATCTTTTAACCTTGCCATTTTTGAACTATAGGTATCCTTCGACCGATACCGAAAGCTTTTTCGTGTATCTTTAAGGTTATAGGTGCCTGATTTCTTTTAAATTCGTTTCTTCTAACCATACGACCAATCTGGTGGTAGTCGCTTGCACTCATTTGATTTTGTACCCGCAGTATCTCTGCCCAGTCTTCCCTATATGCTTCTCTTCCTTCAATAAATACCTTTAGTCTCGCATCTAGAAGAGGATAAGGGGGCAAATTATCAGTATCCTCCTGTCCGGGAGCTAGCTCAGCGGAAGGAGCCTTATTAATGATAGACTCCGGTATTAATTCTTTATTATGAAATTCATTATAGTACCTGGCAAGCTCATAGACTTCCATCTTATAAAGATCACTTAAAGGGGCCAGGCCCCCATTCATGTCCCCGTATATTGTGCAATTATGCGTTTTTACGCCATTTACTGTGTATTCATGGTCTTTTTCTACTGTGAAATCGAACATTTCAACTTCTGTTTCCACAGTTTCTAATTTTTTAATAGCGGCGTAGTATGTCTTACTCTTAATTCTATCTTCCAAAGCAACCGTGATATCACTTTTATTTTTAATTGTATCAAGAAATTTTTTAAGAATACTTCTTCCAATCCACTTACTATTTTTATTTAAGTGCCTTCGAATAGTCCCATTTACCTTCCAATGTGTGTTGTCCTTGATGTGTGATAATTCACAGTGTGTTATAGGAACAACATCATAGCTGGTTTTTATTTTTTTTGTGTTTTTTGTGTTATTATATAGTCTATTAGCTATACTTTTCTTCAGGATTTTAAAATTTAACAATTTTTCTGATTCTATTGCCGGTATATACACTTCGTGTAAGTTTTTCCTGGACCTAATATAGGAAACTACCCCCAAATTCAACAAAATTAGATGTAACTTTTCTACTAATTTATAGCTAACACTATGGTATAGGATTTCTGACGTATTTTTGTTACCGTTGCTAGTACTATCTAAAAAAACACCTTCAATGAAAGGTTTTACAAGATTTAGCGGGGCTCTCATAATGCACGCCGGTACATCTTTATTATGGGAACCATGTTCAATTCCTAAATGTCTTAAAAAACTGTTAAACTGAACACTACATATTTCTATAAAAAAGCAACCTCTTTGGTCTTTTTTTGTAACTTTATACGAGCTTTCTTTTAGCCTTATGCTCTTAAAAAACATTACACAGAAATCAGAAACATACTTTTTAGAAGTACGTATTCTATAGATACTATCATTTATCCCGGAATAAGAGCCGTCAGCAACACAGATACCTATAAATTTAGATAGATTTTCATTCAAGTGAGATGGAAAATTAATATCTTGGGATATATAGTCAAATTCTTTTTTTTTGTAAGAAAACGTTATGTCGGTACTTCTGCCCCATATGTTTTCACCAAAACTTACTATAGACATGTCTCCTACTTTTAGATTTTTAGCCTCTATAAATTCTTCTTTTCCATTTTTGTGTATCTTTATTTTGTGGTCTTCCGATATCTTTATTATATCCCCAAGTATGTTAGTAATTTTGATAAATCTATTTTTAACATTCCTAAATGAGTGCGTAACAGGCATGTCCTTGATAGAATAGGAATTTTTTTCGTCAAAAACGCTACGAGCGCTAATTATGCCATTATCCGTAAATATGTAACTATCTCCATGGACACAATAACCCACGGACATCTCACTTTTGTTTCCTGTGGAAACTAGTAGATACCCAAATTGGTTAGAAAAAGCCATCAAAAGGAGCCCTCTTATACGGGCTTGCATGTTTTGCCTAGTCAAATCTGCGTCTGGAAGGTCGCCGACAGCGAAAAGAAAATCAGTGAAAACTTTTTCAAATATCCCTTTGATAGGTAGATTCTTTAGCTCTACTCCCAAGTTACTGCATAGCTTCTCAGAGTCCGTCACACTTCCTATACTAGAATACTCTGATGGCATTGTTACCGCAAAAACTTTGTCCGGACCAATAGCATCAGCGGCCATAGCTATTGCAACAGCGCTATCTATTCCTCCTGAGGATCCTATTACGATCCCTTTAAAGCACCCAAGTTTAGAAAAATAGTCATGGATACCATTTTTTATCTGTTCGTAAAAGAATTTTCCAGGGTTATCTTTGTTAATGGGACGCCTGTCATCCTTAGAAAGAAAATCATCTTGTACGGGGATCCCACCGACAAAAACAGATTCTACACATTGTTCGGAATAACTACCTGCGCGTAAGCAGATGTTTCCATTCTGATCTGTTACAAAGCTGTTGCCGTCGAACACTATGGAATCGTTAGCACCTACTTGGTTAACGTAAACTATGGGAATACCGTACTTCTTGGCGTTATCAGAAACTATTCTTTCTCTGACCCTACGCTTGTTGATCACTGAAGGAGAGGCGTTAATGCTGATAATAAGGTCGGCGTTTGCTTTGAAGAGATCTTCTACAGGTTTTTTTGAATAAGATTTATTCTCGAACCAAATATCTTCACAGATCAGTAACCCTATACGATTACCATTAAAATTAAAGATTCCGGTTTCATTACCCGGTTCAAAATAGCGTGCCTCGTCAAACACATCATACGTAGGAAGCAGTTGCTTGCGATATCTGTAAACAATCTTTCCACTTTCTATAACAAGCGCGGTATTAAAAAGGTTTTTGCCTTTACCTTTATTCTCCTCTATAGCTCCTATTATAATTATACCAGGAAATGTTTTTACCTCTGATAGTACTCTACTTAGTTCGATTTCATGGTCATGAAAAAAAGAAAAGAAGTCCAGAAGATCAAGGGGAGGATATCCTGCAAGAGCAAGTTCTGAAAAAACTATACAGTGGCTTTGATCGAAACTTTTATATTTGTGTATGTACTCTTCTATTTTTTGGACATAGCTAATGATCTTGTCCGCATTACCTTTTAAATCTCCAACTATAAAATTGAGTTGGGCCATGTGGACGCTTAGCGACTTTTGACTACGATTAGTTGAGATATTCATTTTTACCAACGCAGTGAATGTTCAAGATATGATTAGGATTCTTTCTTTTTCTTTTTATATCTCTGGTAATTACTGTCATCAGATTTTGCTCATACTGAGTATCTTCACACATGCTTTTTGCCGGGTTATTAGATATCTTGGCGACTGGCTGCAGTTCCTCATAATTTCTGCCACACTCTACCATTTTAATTACAAGCTGTAAGGCTTTTGGTCCGATGTCGTTTGTAAGGTTAGTCCCAACACCGAAAGCTACGCGAATGCGCCCGCTGAAGTACTTAGCTAGACGAATAACGGTGGGTATATCTAACCCATCACTGAAAACTAAGGTTTTCGTCCGGGGATCTATACCAAGATGCTTATAGTGGTCAATTAGCCTGTCTCCCCAAAGAAATGGATTCCCACTATCATGTCGAGCACCATCAAAAAGTTTGGCAAAATATCTGTCAAAATCAGCGAGGAATTTTTCATCTCCGTAAGTATCAGAAAGAACTATCCCGAGGTCCCCTCGGTACTCTTTAGCCCAGCTATCCATAACAAACTGCTGCGCGTCAGAAAGCCGGGGACCCAAAGCTTGACCTGCCTGGAAGAGCTCATGAGCCATTGTCCCGATGGGCTTAAGGTCGTAAAACATAGAAAGCATGACGTTACTGGTACCAGACAATACACCAGCTTCTGCCATTGTACTAACTACTTCTTCATGCCACTCACCACTAAAGCATCTTCGGGTGCCGAAATCTGATATGATTAATTTCTGTCCTGTTTCGGACTCATATTTTTTAACCATCTGTATCTTAGCTTGGAGTCGTTCCCGGCCTTCATCTAAGTCGGTATTTTTGTGCAGTGCCCGTGTGTAGCATTCATGTACGATTTTAAGTATTTTTACTTCAAAAGGTATCGTATGAAGCCAGGGCCCCCGAATGACAATATCGAGTTTTCCGTTTTTCTCTTTTACAGTCACGTACTTTCTGCGTAGATAAAACATACGCAAGAAATCTACGTAATCAGGGGAAAGAAATTTACATTTCTGTTCAATAAAATTAAGTTCTTCTTCTGTATAAGACAAGTTACATATATGGTCAATCTGCTTTTCTATTTCTTTTTTAAAAGGAAGTAGATCTACTCCATCGGTACGGCATTTAAAACGCGCCTTCATAACTGCTCTCGAACAGTTATGAAGTATATATTGTTGCATGGAGAGCTTATAGAGATCGTCATCTGTCATATATTGGATTACATAGGGATCCCCGTTTTCATCCTTCTTGGCAGAATCATTATATATCTTAGACATAAAAGTGCCTTGGCTGTCACTTTCCGAGACACAAGTCATGGAAATAAATTCAGCCTCAGGATTGGCTTTTTTGATTTCAGGCATGATTTCAGTTTCCGGATCGGAAACTGGATTTTCGGTTTTAACAACGAATGTGTCGATTACCATGCCTTCATGCTTATCAAGTACTTCTTGTATGTGCTCGCTTACGTTTTCAATATCTTCAGACACATTATCTCTAAGCAAGCTTTTCAGCGAATTGACCAATATATTATGGTCTCTCGTTGCAAAGCCCGAACGGGGCCTGATCCAACAGTCTACTAAGTACCTCACATTAAGCCTCCAAAAATAAGTAAAGTTTCGAGCGCAAGAGATAATATACTTTTTTAAAATGCCCGGTTTAAAGCATTAACTAAAAAAATTATCTACCGTGTTTACGCACAGAGTATCGATATCGTTGATATTAGGTGACTTAGGTAGAGTAGATTTCTTATACAATTCTGTGAGTTTTTGGTCACAATCATGGGCATACTGCTCTATTTTGTCATATGACCAAGCTCCGTTTCTGATAGCCCGTAGCTCATCAGCATCAATATCCGTACGGTCTACGTTTACCTTTTCGGTTTCTAAGATCTCAAGACCCATCCTCAAGAGTCGGACCAAGTGTGCGGCGTTTTTAGCGTCAAATCCGTATTTTTCTTCAAGCTCAGCACGAGCCTTATTTCTGGATTTTTTCCATTCATAGTATCTATCCCAGTCTCTTTTAGCTTCATAATAGGCAACCTCTTTTTTGGCTTCCTGTACGTATTCCTCTTTGAGGTAATTATCCCCGAGAGATATAAACGTATTAGCCTGGGCTTTAATGCCACACTGCAGCCATTCCAGAGCAGTTTTTCTTTGCTCCGGGATCAAAAACTGGGTATACAGAGGAATTACATAATCCCCGTAAAGCCTGTCTAACTCATCCAAAAAATTCTGTTTCTCTTCTTCTATAATAAATTCCAGAGCGGCACTTACTACTGCTTTAAGCTGAGAAGTCGGAAATATTGAGGGATTTCTTAGGCCAAACTCTTCTCTTTCGGGTGATTTTTTAGGAGGATCTAAAAGAAATTTTCTATGGGTTTTTATGCGGTTAAGTTGTGCAATTGCATACCCGGAAAAAGTATACCTGCATCTCTTAGTCACGAAGATATCTCTGTTTTCAATAAAAGTATCCCAGTAAGGGCTTCGGGTAATAACACATCTGTCCGGCATCCATAAAAGATCCATCATATTAGGATTGTTATCGGAAATCAACCTTAGAGCTTTACGGATATCATAGCAAACGCGATCTTTTTCTTCGAACCCACGAAACTGTTCAAACTTTTGAAATCCGAAAAAATATTCTTTACCTGGAATCATGACGCCTGCTTTATCATAATCTGATTCGGCATGGTGTATACCGTAAGCTCTGCTGCCTACTACAGTCTCAAATATGATTCTGGGTAATACATAAGAAATTTCCACTTTATCTTCTCCTTATTTTTGTTATCAATATACTTATCAAAGCGCTTTAATTAAAGAAAAAGAAAATTTTTATTATAGGATAAAAGTGCTCAATTCTACTTTAATTCTCCAAAAACCTCTGTTATATTAATATGATTTCCCTACCTTTTTAGGTCTAATAATTCTTTAATACGCCCTCTTGAGTTAAAATAGAGACGGTATAAAATGAAAGGATGTGTTTGAAAAATGTTTAAGACTGCACTAGCCTATGAGAATTGGAAAACCAAATATCGGTACGAGAACGAGACCCCCGAAGAAACTTTCCTCAGAGTCGCAAAGGCTCTAGCTTCAGTAGAAAAAGACCCTGAATATTGGACTGATAAATTTTATAGAACTCTTGTTAAGCTTAACTCAGAAGGTGAAGCCATAGGCTTAAAATGCACTCCCGGGGGGCGTATTACAGCTAATGCGGGAACGGATTTCAAGCATGCAACTCTCCTCAACTGCTACATTTCGGGGGCTGTTTCTAATGCTGAAATAAAATATCCTAGAAAGACCTTTGATAATAAGCTTGCTCACGATATCGTCTATAAGTCCGATAAAAATCCTGATGATCTTATTAATATATTTTTAACTATTCTGGAGCAAGCTAAAACCCTTGCTTCTGAAGGAGGGTATGGGATAAATTTTGATTTTATCCGCCCTAGAGGATCCTTAATTAAGGGTACCGGAATAAAGCACCCAGGCGTAGTTAGCTATATGAAAATATGGGATTCCGTTTCGGAATGTATAGTAAAAGGTACAAATGATGGGTATATAGATAAACTAAAAAATTACTTAAATAAAGAAGATTTTAATGATACTAAGGAAATAGTAAAATCCATGACCCGTAAGGGAGCTATGATGGGTGTTCTTAGTTGTGTTTCTGGAGACACCTTAATTTCTACCATAGACGGTTTGATTCCTATTAAACAATTAGTAGGAAAAAATCCTCTTTTATACTGTACAGGTAAGGATAGAAACATATACGTCAGAAGAGCTAATAAAGTATGGAAGACAGGAAAAAGAAAAACGCTAAAGATATTATTAGACAATGATACTCATTTGATATGCACTCCTGACCATAGAATTATGCTACATGATGGGTCTTATAAGGAGGCTAAAGACTTGGTATTAGGAGACTCATTGTCAGCATTCTATAAAAGTATTTATTGTAGAAAAGGTATTTACAAAACAAGTGCTTATAAACAAATAGGTATTACTGGTCAAAAGAAAACCATACCTGAGCACAAAGCCGTGTGTGAATTTAAATACGGTATGTACCCCGAGATAGTTGTCGAAGAGGATGGAGTTTCCTATTCGGATAATAGCCAAGTCATACACCATATAGACGGGAATTCATTAAACAACTCCCCTGACAATATAGAACTTATATCTTTTTCAGAACACGCTGATCGCCATAAAGAAGAAACAATAAGAATATTCGATAAAAATAGAAAAAGAATAGCAAAAGAAAGAAAAGGAAAAACTTGGGAAGAGTATTACGGACCAGAAAAAGCTGCTATTTTAAAGAAGAGAGCCAGTGAAAGAATTAAATTAAAAAGAAAAGGTAGCTGGAATAAAGGTTTAAATGGTGCTAAGTATAAGGAACATTATCAGAACGGATTTAAAAATCAGTTTGAAGAGGCCAACACTTGGGAAGAAGCGTATGGTTTAGAGAAAGCTTTATCGGCAAAGAATAAAAAGAAAGAAACTCTTGCTAAAAATACCCTTAGTAACCATAAAGTAATAAGTGTCTCAGATTATGAAGAAATTGATGTTTTTGATATATCTGTGCCCGATTTTCATAATTTTGTGGCTAATGGTATCTTTGTTCATAATTGTAGTCATCCTGATATTGAAGAGTTTATCAGAGCAAAACAATCCTCCGGAGTTTTAACCAAGTTTAACATATCAGTACTTATAGACGACAAATTCATGGAAGCCGTAAAAAAAGATAAACTCTATGATTTGAGCTTTAATGGCAAAATATACAAAAGGGTAAAAGCTAAAGACTTGTATAATATTATCATGGAATCAACATATAATAGAGCGGAGCCTGGAGTTCTTTTTGTTGATAACATGCATCGAAATAATCCGCTATCCTATTTAGGTAAAGCTACATGCTGCAATCCCTGTGGAGAGGTGCCGGGTTTGGGCTCTTTAACAACAACATGTTTATTGGGGTCTCTTAATCTTACTCAATATGTATTAGCTTACGATAAAGAAACAGGTGCTAAATTAAAGAAACCTATTTTTGATTGGGAACAATACGAAGATGATATAAAAGTATTTACTCGAATGCTTGATAATGTAAATGATATTACTTATAACTCTCTTCCCTCTTATGATTGGGTTACTAAAAACATACGTCAGTTTGGTATGGGGATAAATGGTTTAGGATCTGCTTTATCAATGTTAAGAATTCCATATAACTCCAATAAATCCCACCAATTTGTTAAAAAAGCTGTATCCATTAAAGAGAATATAACCTGGCAAACTTCAGCTTTGTTAGCAAAAGAAAAAGGTACATTTCCAGCATATGATAAAGAACAATTTGAATCTACTGAATATTTTAACTCAGATCGCATAATAGACGAAACCCGTGAAATGCTCCGTAAATACGGAGCCCGTAATGGAAAGACGACGACAAACCCGCCTCTTGGTAATACCTCAGTAATCTGCGACAATGTATCTAATGGCATAGAGCCTGTCTTCATGCTTGAGTATGAGCGTAAGGCTATCTGTAAAGATTGGCCTGAGGGTGTAAATGGGGAAAATATTAAAAAGCTCCTCAAGAAATATGATGAGAATGACTATACATATTGGCGGGGTGACATAAACGGAAAGACTTATTATTATGAGCCTCATAATAGAGGATTGTGTGGGGTAACAACAGTCCGCGACTATGGTTATCAATGGTTACTTGATAATTATCCCGAAGAAGATCATAGCGAGTACCTCGTAACCACAGATAAGCTCACTGTGGATGATCACGTAAACTTGCAGAGTATTGTTCAGTACTACTGCAACCAGTCTGTTTCTAAAACTTCAAACCTTCCTTTTGGATATCCTTTTGATGAGTTTAAAGACCTTTATATGAAGGCTTGGAAGAAGGGTTTGAATGGTTTCACTACTTATCGTAGCGGATCTATGGAATCTGTTATTTCAGAAATAAGCAAAGCAGAAGAGAGCAAAGAGATTATAGCCCGGGACATAAAGCTTCCTACTGAATTCGTTAATGGCCCTACTCGGGTAATCAAAAGAGAGCAAATGAAGTTTTACATTCATTTCTCTTATTTACCTGAAGACTCCGAGATGGTATTCCCGGTTGCTATGTGGATATATACTAATGATAGAAACAAAGATAACTCTCGTATATGTAACAAAGCTTCACGCAATTTGGCTAAGCTGGCGCTAGATTGCGGTGTTGATAGGGAAATTGTAGAGAAAGCCCTTGATAAAGCTAAAAAAGATTATCCACATAATAGACTTGGTAGGATGATCTCGCTATGTATGAGGCATAACGTTAGCCGAGATGATATACTGGTGTCTTTAATGGGTATTGATGGTGATCATATTTCTACACTATTAACTGCCGTACGAAAGTTTATAGGAGAGACCATTAAGGATGGTACTAAACTAAAAGGTTACAGATGTGAAGAGTGCAATGGAGATAATGTAATCTTAGAAGGTGGTTGTAAAAAATGTCAGGACTGTGGCTTTAGTGGTTGTGGTTGATAAATAACATATTCATATAATATCTAAGGAGTTTGTATGTCCATGGAACACGTAAAATCATTTCTAAACGGCTTTGAAAATGCAGAAAAAGCCAAGCTACTTGAAGAGTTAACTACTGCTCTCTCAGACCAGGGACAAGTCTTGTGTGTTACACCGGAAAAAGTTATTCCACCATTGCGTGTAAAGAAACTTTTTGACGATGCTATCATTCCTACAAAGAGCCATGAAACTGATAGCGGGTTTGATCTTTATGCTTATAAGGTAGAAAAACTATACGAAAATAATGAGGCGGTGAGTTTGGAAAGCTATGCTTCTCCAAGCATTTCAAAAGAAATTTACTTACTTCCGGGTCAGAGGTGCCTTATTAATACTGGCATCTCTGCAACCGTAGGGCCTGGTTTTGAAATTCAGATACGTCCTAGGAGTGGTAACGCCTTAAAGAAGGGTATTACTGTTCTGAACACCCCCGGTACTATCGATGAGGGTTACAGAGGTATGATTGGTGTCATCCTACAAAATGCCTCGGATTCTCAGGTTACTATTAATATGGGTGACAGAATAGCTCAAATGGTAGTTTGCCCCGTGGTTTTATCTAAAATTCAAGTCGTTGAGGATTTAGACGTGACAGAAAGAAATGATGGTGGCTTTGGTCATACAGGTAATTAATAACCTTTTTTACAGGAGCATATTTTATGCCATCCGCTTTTATTAAAAGAACTTGCTTAAACCCAAACTGTAACAAAAATTATGATCTGACAAAAATAGAAGCGAAATCAGACGATGGGTACTGCTGCTTTGAATGCTGGGAAGAAATGAATTGTGAAGCTCCTCAGGAAGAAGTAGATATCTTTGAAACTAACGAAGTACTTGATTTAAAATTTGATTAATACGGAGTATTTATGCCTTTGAAAAGATTGTGGAAACCTAGCCCCTTCTTCTCAAAAAGGGGCGATTATCCTTTAGATATGATTGTAATCCATCATGTGGGCAGTAAAAACGGTAAACTTTACAGCCCTGGAGGAACTATAAGGTGGTTTACGGATCTAGAAGTACATAGAAATAAAGAAACCGGTAAAATAGAGAATAAGGTTTCTGCCCACTATCTAATTACCAGGCAACCATACCAACACCATGATGTGGTTTCCTTTGTACACGACTGGGATGTAGCTTATCACGCAGGCCGTTCAGAATGGGAAGTAGATGGTACTAAGAGGAGAGGCATAAACAAATACTCTATAGGTATAGAATTAGAAGGCGACGGTAACTTTGTTGAGTATACTGATTTTCAATATGACACCTTAATACAACTTATCAAGGAAATCAGAGAAAAATATGATATCCCTGATAAATTAATCGTAGGCCATGAAGAGGTATCCCCGGGAAGGAAAGTAGATCCTGGGAAATACTTTGACTGGGCTATATTAATGAAGGGTATAAGCCCGGAACCTGAACCTATAGTTATGCCTCCTATTGAGATTACCTCGGGAGAACAACAGGAAGACTCTACTACGAAAACTGAGGGTAGCGTGGTAGTAGATGACTTCTATATGGAGGATGGTAAAAAAGAGAACGGATCTTTTATACAAGCCATTTTTGCTTTCCTGCAGAACCTGCTTTCTCGTAGCTAAAAAACGAACCCCTCATCTATTATAGTAGGTGAGGGGTTTTCTATAAATATCTTACTTTATCTTCGTTAGTCCTTCTCTATACTGATGATTTTTTTATACAGTACAATTGTTTCTTCAGAAGGGGTTATATCTTTTTCTACAAAAATTATTCTTATTCTTCTAGGGTAAGGAAGCTCAGGACGTTTATCTATAATTTCTGGATCAGAGTTATCAGGGGCGAACTTAACTCTAAATTTTTTATCGTATATAGTAACTACTATTGGTTCTCTTATAATTTTTCTTAAGGGGTGTATTGATATATACTTTTTAAATCCCCACCCATCGAGGAGTATCCTGCTTTTTTCTTCTAAATTTATTTTAATGTGAACATCCCCAAAATTGCCATTAAGATCTTGGTTTCCTTTACCTCTCACTATAGCAGTTTTTTCATTACATTCTTTAAGATCTACTCTGAACTCTATAGGAATTACTTGAAAGGTAAACTTGGTACCGGAGCACTTCGGGCAAGCAGAGTCTTTCTTATAACCTATACCCTCGCAAGACGGGCAAGTAGGATCGTTATTTAATAGCGACATTACTTTGTTTTTTATCTTACCTTTGCCGGAGCAAATGTCGCAGATACCATCTTTTTTAAGATAGCTTCCTGTGCCTTCACAATCGGCGCACAGCACCCGTCTGTTGATATGTATATACTTGGGCCTGCCAAAGTATATATCATCGATAGAGACGGTTACAGACGTGTATATGAAGCCTTTGGTGTGGGTAGGTTTGCTTGTTTGGATCTGATCTAAAATAGAAGGGTCTTCTCTAATGCTTTTTATCGCCCTAACTATTTCAGAAAATTTTTTAGCAGTCTGAGGATCTTTGGTTTTATCGGGGTGGTATAGTATAGCTAAACGTTTGAAGCTTTTTTCTGCTTCTTTGTAAGTACATCCGAGGGGTAATTCTAAAACATCTAATGGATTCATATATTATATAAAAAGAAAAGGAGGGATAAATTCCCTCCTTTTTTATTAACTGCTTACTTAACGAGTATTTGCTCTGGGAGCCTGGTTCATCAATCGATAACCAGGAATTCCTTTGTAAGAAGATGGGAAAGTCGATTCATCTTCTTCAGATTCGTTAGTAACGGTCCTTAAGAAGATCACAGACTTAGTAGCAGCAGTAGTGCTTAAACCGCCCTGGCTAGCTATTAATCTAACCATAATAGACGTGTTATAGATACTGCCTCCTAAATCAGAGCGAGCTTCCCATTCAAAGTTTAAAGAGGTTCCCTCTGAGCTAAAAGTAAGATCGTTAATGTCGGTATCCGATGACTCTGTCATTTCATCCCAAGTACTACCGCCATCTATTGAATACTCGAATGAGCTCAAAGAGACTCCCGAACGCTCCGGATCAGCAGTACCGGTGTACGGGATGTTGATACTCTGAAAATCGCTACTCAAAGTGGGAGTGCCGATTTTAACTTTAAATTGTACTACCGATAACTCCGTATCTAAATTTTTCACTTCTATAGTACTCATTTTATTCTCCTAGTTAAACTTCTATGTTAAGGCCTGTTTTTGCTAATTGCTTTTTCAACGTTTTTTCCAATTCTTTCAACGTCTTCTTGTTTGAAAGATCGTTATAGATATCTCCGTGTAGTATCTCAGCAGCATCTTCGCTGTTAGGGTTGTCAGAAGGTCCTACAGCTAAATTTTGTCTTTTATAGACTACAAAAGCTAATAGTTTTCGCTTATCTTCTTCTACTAGCCCCTCAAAAGGCTTCTTATTACTTTCAACGTTCTCTCTTACCTTTTGATATATCTTGGGAGCATCATGATTAAGCGTACGCATATCCAGATCATCTAGTCCTATAGACTTTTCGATGATATCAGCGTATCTTCTGATCTTTTTCCCTATTGATTCAAACATTAGTCATTGTACTCAAAGACGAATCTATAGTTAACGTTTTCAGAAGCGGGGTCTTGCGTTCCTAATGAATTTCCTCCAGCCTGGACATCTAACCAAACGTAGTTCCAGTTACCAGCGGATCCACCAATGTCTAACCCATCGCTAACGAGAGTAAAATCACTCACATCAGGTCTTACAGTAAAGTTATCTGATAGCCTGGTATCTCCAGCAGGTACTCCAGGAATCTGGGTAGCGCTTTGAAATTTACCAAATGCACAGTGAACAAAAGATCCGCGATCTTCCAAGAATAAAGCAATTCTTGAGGGAGTTATACCATCACCATAGGGCTGTAATACAATAGGAGATGCATTATGACTACCCTGGACTACAGTACCAAATGATAAACCTGTAGCATCATTAGTTATTTCCTCAAAGTCTGAAGGATTATAGGTTCTAACTTTTAAGCTCATTTTATCCTACCTTTTCTTAAGAATACTCGAAGACAAATCTATAATTAACGTTAGTAGTGCTCCCTGTTTCGAGGGCACCTACCTGCACGTCCAGCCAGATATAATCTCCATTTCCTTGTGTATCTAAGTTTATGTTAACACTTCCTGCCCCTGTAGCCTGGGTATTTACGGTAAAATGGTCTGATATGTAAGGGCCTGGGAGTGACGTGTCAGAGGTCCAAGACCTAACGTCAGCAGCGAATTCATCGCTTACGAGATATCCGAATTGAGACTGATTATAGCCTCCGTTATTCTGTAGATAAAGCTTTAAATCAGTAAAACTATCTTCAGATGTTTTGAGCGGCCTAACAAGAACAGGCAGCGCACCGTGTTGACCCGCTCTAATATTTCCAAAATTTAGACCGGTTACATCGCTGGCTAATAAATTACCCGTCCTGGGGCTATATGCTCTAACCTTCATATACTTAATTCCGATAGCTAAGAATACTCTATTCCTTAACTTAAGTATATTAAGAGATAATTATCCTTAATAAGCCTTTAGGACATTTAATATGTGTTGGAGTCTGTGGGTGTAGGTATGGTTTAATGCTACTTTTTTATAAGCATTAAAGGCCATTGAATCTCGAAGTTTGTCATCTTTGATATACTTTTCTGCTTGGTAGGATAGTTCTTCAGGAGAGGAAAAAAACCCTACTTCATCTTCGGTGAATATCTCCCTTGCTTCTTCTCTTGTATCTTCCATAAGCATAAAGGACTGGCAAAGGGGAGCCTCATATGCGCGGGGATTTAAGCTTAGAGCTGGATAGCGGCTTTTGTTATTTGGATTACTTCCGGATTTAGTGCGGGGATTCCATTTAATATCTCTAAAAAAATTAAGTACAATTTTTGCCCCATTGTAGTATTTGACTGTGTCCTCATGGTTCACAGTGCCATTCACATCTACATAATCCCAAAGGGGCGTCTTTTTTGACATATAGTTCACATGACCGGAGATATTAAACTTTAGATTGTGCTTTTGCACAACGGGAATGAGGCCTTCCATCATTTTTTGCCTGTTTGGATAGACAGCTCCTATAAAAAGGATATCGGAATGGTATCTCGAATTTATCCTCTCTCTGGGTATTTTACCACATTCTTCCTCGGAAGCCGCTGTGGGGCAATAGTATACATTTTTATACTTTTTACTAGTTCCTATAGATTTTTCATTTGAGAAGTAGTAATCTATCTTATCAAGCTTATATTTCATAGGATCGAAGCTATGAGGATCCTCAGTACCTACCACAACAGTTTTTACGTGATAATAGCTCTCCAGCATATAATCCGGGATGTTCAACCCACCAATAAAGAAAATGTGGGTGAATTCTTTTTCTTTAATTAAGGCCAGAGAGTGTGCTACATGGTAACAAATTTTAGGAGAGACTATCTCAACAAAATTATGGAATGGGAGGGTTTCAAATTGTACACCTAGCTTTTTAAGGGCGTACATGTAACCGTGATAAACATCGGTGAGAGCAAAATTGGTAAAATCAGAAACTAAAAGAACTTTTATCTTATTTTTTAGCTTTAGCATCACGGGTTGATATCCTTAGATTGCCGTTATCTTCGTCTACGGTAAAAATTTGTAAGATACCATCTTTTACGTATCCTATATTCCTTGCAATGACCTTTATTTCCCTATTACTCATATCTTGGTATCCTAGCTGACTAAAAAACCAATCATCAGCCTTTATAAACGGATACTCATCTTTTGCTATGGATATTTTAGATTCACCACGCCATAATAATTCAAGCGCCACTAACTTGTCCTTTTTTATCTCGAACCAGTTAGTGGCGTGATTTTTTCCGTTGCTATCAGTATAGTTTTCTTTTTCTCTTAATTTACGGCCATCATCATAATAGGCGATAAACCCGGTGAAACTCTTTCTGCTATTTCCTTCTCTTGGGGACATGGAATTTTGGCCTTTTGGGTCTTGATGGTTTAATTGCTTTAGGCTTTTTTGGTTTGTGAATTTTTGGCTTTTTCGGCTTTGGTGGCTTATGTTTTTTGTGCGTCATCCAATTAGGAGTGGTACGCTTGAATAGTTTTTTCGTTTTACCGAAAAGCTTTGTTCTCTTTAAATAACGCCTTCTTTGAAGCCTAATCTTTGCTTTATGCTTTCTGTAATAGAGCTTAGCCTTTAATCTTTGGGCTGGTGTTCGCCTTTTGAGCTTTTTCACCAGCCTTCTTTTGTATGCTCCAAGTATTACTCTTCTTACTGACACCGGCATCTTACATTCCTTTTTAAGAGATTTGTTAAGGTGCCAGTATAAAAAGATTATTACTTAATAAGTCCGTGCTCTTTTTGGAATTTATATAGATTATACGCGGGGGAGTTTGATAACTCTCGTTCTATCCTCTTATATTCGTCTAAAAGAGGAGCCGCTCTCTCAGGGGTCATACCCTTTCTAAGGAGCTTCTTACGTATCTTATGCAATTCTTTAAGTGGTTTAATAACCTCTTTATACCTTCTCGATGTCCCAGCCAAAGATGAGGAGTTCTTTAGACCGTGGCAGACTTTACAGAGATAAAGCTGCTCTTTTTTTGGGAATTTTGAAGGTAGATAGAGTTTTAAACAATGCCTGCCACATTTAGGGCACAGAATATACCAGCGAGCACCACCTAAATGGTTAGACTTATGGTGGTATGTGAAAGTCTGATTATTAATCGTGAAGTTTTTCAGACTAGCATACATTCGCCTGAAAAATTCCTCTTCGGTATCGTCTGGGTATTTCTTTTTGATTTCTTTTTTTACTTTTTGAGCGATTACGGCAAAATCTAATCTGTCCGTGGACTCAATAGGTAGGTATTTGGATTTTTGCATGTCAGTCACCTTTGAATAAGCGACAATCTATTCTTATCTATGGATAAACAAATTATTAAAAGATAATTATTAACTGCCGCTTTCCATCAATTTAGTTTTACTTCCAGAAACAAATTCAAGAAGTTTTTCCAGTAGTTTTATAGTAAAAACAATAAAACTACCCAAAATACCAGGCTCTTTCTTAGCTTCTGTCAGAGACTTATCAAGCACCCATTCATACGCGGAGAGCTCAGGGTACTTTTCGTATTTTACTTCTGGATCCTTTAACTCTTGCTCTAGCTGTTTTTCAGCATCTTCTCTCGAAAGTTTGTAAGCAAACGCATTACATTCTTTCGGATTGGTACAGTGGTCAAGTAGGTCTAAATTAAGTCTGGCTTTTTTTGCATCGCTAAAGTCTAAACAATTGTATGCACATAGCTTAATCTGATATGGTTCACCAGCGTTATTATTTATAGTTATTGTTTTGCCATATGCACAATTATCATGTACTTTCTTTCTATCTTCCTTTATCTTTTCGTATAAAGCTTTTCTATAAAGCTTTCTATACTGCCTGTATATTACCCCTGGACTTTTCATTTAGCTATTTCTCCATTTAGTTACTGGCCGGGGAATGACGGATACATTCATTTTGAGCTATGATCGTTACTATGGTCATAAAAAAAGTCGTCGTTCAAGAAATGTATAGTATCCACGTAGTTGCAAAACCTCTTATTAAAGCTAGAACCCTTCACGGACCACACATCTACAGTTTTTCCATGATCCTTTAAGTATTTACAGAGGTCGATAAAATCTCCATCCCCGGACATTAAAACCCATTTATCGAATTTATTTATCATCCTCATACAATCAATACAGATTGCCATATCCTGGTCGGTGCCTGTATAGGTGACCCCACCTCCACCCTTATTATAGTAATCTACATGTTTATATGCTTTTTTGATAATGAGCTTGTACTTTAGATTCTTTAAAAATTGTTCAAACTTATCACTTTGAGCGTCTGGGGTCCTGATTATATAGGCGTACATCCCTATAATATCATCACCACTTTTGTCAAAGTATTCCTTAATTTTTAAGAAGTCGATCCTTTTTTGCTTATCCTTTGCGGAAAAAAACAGATTTTGTACATCCAGTTGTACGAAGGTTCTCATATTTTTTTCTCTACCTTTATATTGCTATCTACCAATTTTACTTCATACTCGTTTTTCGCGTGCTCTGCTAAGTTAGGATTGTGGGTTATTATCAAGATGTCCATTCCTAATTTAGTAGAGAGCTCAGATATTAACTTGCTAACATTTTCTATATAAAGACTGTCGACGGCTCCGAAGCTTTCATCTAGCATCATAAATCTTTGCTTCTTCAGTTTTATGATACTTAGGATTCTTAGTATCGTGCTCTCGACTACTTGCACGCTGCTTTTGGAGCTAGGGTTAACTAATTTACCATTATAATAAGTTTGTAAGTCAATAAATAGCTTTTTCCTTTTTTCCTGTACTTCAGATTGGAACTTCATATCCCGGTCAGTAAAAACTGTGTTGAGTCCGTACGTAACAAGCTTATCCATTTTGGATAAATCATTTTGTATAAGCTTATCTATAAGGTACTTTAGTACTTTCTCTGTTTGAGTAAGTTCTTCATCTTCCTTAGTAAGACTGCTTACTTCTTTTTCAATTTTTTCGAGCTGATCCTTTTTGGCTTTATAGATACCTTCGAGGTATCGCACTCGATCTAAAAAATCGTCTAGTTTTTCTGTATCTATCATGCTTTAATAACTCTTGAGTAGCTACCGATACCAACACTGATATACTTGTTATCATTGTCAGCACCAGTCTTATATAATTTGAAAAATGGCTTATCATTGTCCATATATAACTCTAGCAGCCCGTCCGAGCCAAAAGACGACAGAACTGTTTTAAATAGCTTGTAGGATACCGTCCTCGTAACTTCATCGTTGTCATCATCAATTCTTACGCAACTGACTGTCTCAGTACATTCCAGGTTACCTATCATGGACATAGTTAGCTTAGCATCAGATCCAGTGCCTGAGAGATTTAGCTCTATCCCTGTTGCAGCTAAATCCTTAGAAGTTATTACAAGCCTGTCGAGGCACTTAATCAAAGTATTCTTATCCACCTCTATATGGGGCCCCTCAGATTTGATCATGTCTTTCTTTATCTTAGGGGTCTCGATTGCTGACTTTAGAAATGAAAAATATAGGTTCCCTGCTAAATCGGTTACACCTATCTCTTTGTCGTTTTCGAATACTTTAACAATCTCCTCTCCGCTAGTGCTGAGAGTCCCTGAAAAAGAAGGGATAGCAGTCTTACGAATCTTGGTATTATCAAAAGGCTTAAAGGTTTTGCTTAGAAAAAATCCTATTTTATTGCTCCCGTTTGCACTGTAAGCTATGCTGTCATGAAGTATCAGAAAATCATATTTTCTGACTTCATCCTTTAAGGGGGTCATATAATTTAGCGACCATTTTAGGATATTTGACAAGGTTTCAGAAGATATCTCACATATTACGTCGTCCTCATCTACCGTACCGCTGAATGTAAGCATTTTATCGGGAGGAAAAGACTGAAATGACGTAAAAGATTTACCGGCTTGAGTAGTATATATTTTTACTACTAAATCTTCGGGGTTGATCTCTATTCTAACTTGCTCTGTATCTATCTTGGAAATGAGCTTATCAATGATCTTAGGGTCAATTGTAAAAGACATCTCACTTTTATCTTGATCGATTACATCGATAGACACGCGGCACTTAAGATCATTATTGGTACCAACAATAGATAGCTTACTGTCTTTTACAGAACAAAGTAAATGCGCACGTTCTTCTTGCAGAACTACTTTAGATAGTGAAAGCTTTGCCGTATCTACAGCTTTTTTAAATTCTGCTTTATCCACTATGATTAGCATATTATCCCTCGATCTCTTCTAATTTCTTTGCAGCTGCATCTAAATTACTTTCAAGATCAGATACTAATTTAGAAAACTCGGATTCTTTTTCTTTTATTACATTTTTGAGTTCACTAGGTTTGTACCCGGCATCTGTGATTTCTTTGACGACTTCAGAAAGAGCCTTTTTCTTGGCTTTATATTGTTCTTCGAGCCTGATTTTTTGAGTTTCTAGCTCTTTAGCCTTCTGCTTTAATTCCTGAAATTTCTCTAAATCAGACATGAATATACCTTTCTTCTATCATAATATAGTAGGCGGTCAATAAAAATTAAACTAAAACCCAATATCTATAACTTCCCCGTTGCTATCTTCCTTTATTGAGCTTCTTTTTCTTCTATTTGCTTGTTTCTTTTGATTAAACTCATCACACATTGTTTGCCAGGCGCACCACTTACAGTGCTTTGAGAGCTTAACGTTGGGTTTGAATTCTTTGTCCTCTTTGATAGTCTTTTTTACGAGCGCCAGCTTGTTCTTAAATTTGATTATGTCATCCATCGTAAAATCTATGTAGTCTATTAATCTTAACTTGAAGTATAAGAATCCTATTTTATCCGGGAGTTTTCTGTGATGTAAAAGATATGCTAAAGCATAAAAGTATAACTGCTCCACATCGACGTTTTTTCCGACTTTATCAGTACCTTTACCGTCTAAAATTTCTATAGTACCGTCCGGGCAATGATGTATAAAATCTATCTTAGCTACTAATTCATCACCGCTTTTTTTCAAATTAATGACATACTTCTTCTCAGAAATGCAATTTGACCAAAAGTCGAACTTTTTAAGTACCTCCAAGGCATCTTGATAAACTAATTCAAATATGTCTACAGATGAATATTTTACCCAAGGATCGTCCCACACAACGTGGTTTCTATCGAGCACTTTTTTCCACAAACGCCGGAGTAACCCTTTAATGACTTCAGGAGTAAAATCCGGTACCTCTCTTATGTAGTATTTTACATAGTATTCGAAAAACATCTGTATTAAAATACCATACAGAGCAAAATACTTACTAGGTGGGTATGGTGGCGGTACCCTGTTTATTTGGTAATAGAATTGCCTCGGGCAATCTTTATAGGTTTTATAATTTGAATATGACAGCCTCATTTATTCACACCTTTCAGAATAAGGTCCGCTTCGTCCATATAATGCTTAACCCTATCTATTATATTTTGACCTATATTTATATCTTTAATCTGATCATCTATTTTATCTATATCTGTTTCTTTTTCTTCTAACTCTGTTTTTAACTTTTCAACGAACTCAACAGCCTTCTCAATTTTTTCCTTTTGCTTCTTTTTACGCTCTATGTAGAAAGCTTCTTCTGCTGGACGGACTTTTAGCTTTACTATTTGTATTTTCGGTTTTTTATTTTCATCTATAGTAACTAATGATATCTTAGGGATTCTTTTAATACTATCCTCAGATAATGAGCCTCTACTAATAGCTCCAACATTTATAAAATGTTGCTCTTTTGAGGATCGCCTGATTACCTCTACCCCCTGGTCGATATGGTAATGGCCCAGGACAAAAATATCATCACTTAGCTCTGCTATTTCATCATACGAAAACAACTTTTTTCCATATAGGTCACCACCTTTTTTTGTACTATAAAGATGGAGGACGCAAACAGAAAATTCATCATTTTTACTCTTGGGTATATCTTCAAAATTTGGCTCTTCAACAAAGGGAAAACTTCTTAGATTAATGCTGAATTTATTTTCCCTATCCCAGACTTCTTCATTTCTTAGCTGGGTAAGAGCCCCGCTTTTATACAGAACATTCAAAGGCTGCTTATCGAATTGTTCATAGCTGTCATTTCTTAAGTCATGGTTGCCCTCGGTCATGTATATAGGAGCCGGGAAGGACTTAAAAAGTTCTATAAGCAATGAAGTAAGCTCGTGAGAATTTCTCATCGGAGCCTTTAAATTAAACAGATCACCGGCACAGATAAAGAAATCCACATTGAGTTTCTTACCCACAGCTTTAATCTGCTTAAGCTTGTGGAGAATATCATCACGATAAGACCCTTTTCTATTCTCAGGGTTTATATCGCTGATATGGACATCGGTAAACGTTATGAATTTAATGTCACTCATTTTATATCTGCTCCACAAGCAGGGCACTTATCAAAGGCGCTTAGCTGATCTGTAATACCATTAATTTGTTTTTTAACTTCAGATAATTCTATTTCTATCTCTTTAGTCTCTCTCGCAGATTTAATCAGTTTTTCTTGTAAGCTTTTTAGATTTGTGATTTCATTTCCGAATTTAATAGTAGGTATTTTTACTTTGCCAGATTTAGAGAGATTTTGTTCTTCAGTATAGAGCTTCTCATATCGTATCTGTAATGCCTTTAACTTTTCTATTTCCCTTTGCTCTATTTCGAGTTTTTCCCTATCAATTATACTAACTGACGAGATGCTTTCTAGTCTTTTAATCTCTTTAGCCAAACCCGTTAATTTAAGGTTAAGCTCTTTGAGGTTATTTATAGACTCCTGAAAATCGGTGATAGGGCTATAGTCATGAACCTCTACAGACTCAACTGCCTTTAATTTTTTGTATTCTTGGGCTAACTTTGAGTAAGAATCACGCAAGTCCTTAAATTTGATTATCTCGGACTCTGCTTGTTTGACCTGGTTCCTGAATCCTACTATCTGAGCTTTAGCTTTCAGGACCTCTTCAAATCCTTCAAACCTCGCAATTTCTCTTTGAGCGGATTCTAGGTCGGCTTGACGAGTTTTTAGGAGGGACCGGTTCTTTCTTATATCTTTGGCACACAGATCAGAAGATTTATATAATCTGTCTAACCCGTAGATAGATATAAGAAGATCGGCTGTTTTGGAGTCGCGCTTATCGACTAGAAACAACGGAAAGAACTGCTCGGAGTAATGAAGGTTTATTTTATCATTACCCGCAGCAATCAAACCAAGACCCGCTTCAGTAATAGCTGACGGAGGGGGCTCGTTGCCTACTTTTTCTAGCCTTTTACCATTTACAACATAAAAATTGTTTCCATCTTCTTTATGCCAGGTAAGGTCTAGATTGTTAGCCCTAATTCTTACTTCAGCGTACTTAGCTTCCCAATTAATGAAGCTAGTACCTTGCTCATTAGTAAGTGCAGCATTGATTGCCCTCAACACTGCACTTTTTCCCAGGTGGTTCCTACCTGTTATTACCGTAAATCCATCAACTTTTATATGAGCGTGTTTAATTGATTCATAGTTCGTAATCTCTATCTCAATCATTTTTCTCGCCCATAAGACTTTCTAACTCATCCAAATCTGCTTTCGCGTCTGGATCTATGTCTGAACCTTCGTTTAAGATATCATCAGAGAGCCCCAGGTTACTTCGGAGATCCTTCATAATATCTCTCTCATCATCGGTAAGGTTCTCAATGCCCTTTTCAAGAAGCTCATCATGCATAGTTTTCATTTCATCTATATTCTGAGTAGGCTTCAAGTAGGTCTGCAGAGCTTTGAGGATTTCAGGGTTATTTTCCAAATGTTCAAGTAGAGCTTCCTTACCCTGACAGTTAAAGCTGTACTCGCCGTTGGGATCTTCCCACGAAAACCAAGCGCCTTTGAGTTTAATAACCTTTTTGTTTTTGCCGAGTTCAACAAGGGATAGGATATTGTTTATACCCTTTCCGAAGGTTATGTAGATAGGTCCGGTCTTAAAAGGAAGATCAAGTTTATTTTTAACAACAGTAGCCTTAACTACCTGGTTGACTATCTTCTCTTCCTTTGCCCCTGTAATGTTACTCGTTACAAGAGCTTTTTCTTTCTGCTTAGGCCTGAGCTCTATACGTACGTTCGAGAAGAATCGTACAGCGTTTCCACCAGAGGTAGTTTCATCCGGTCCTGAATCATATTTACTCTTCTTGATCACCTTACGCTTCTGGTTAAGAAGCATCAAACAAGTATTAGAGTTTTCTAATCTTTTTGTGATCCAGTTAAGAAAATGACTCATCAACCGGGCTTGTTTACCAATTGCTGATACTTCGTCGGCATCTCCCTCAGCACTGTCTCTAGGTATCATTGCTGTTACTGAGTCAATGATAATAAGCCAGGGTTTGATTTCCATGAGTGATTGACCAATCAACTTAGCACCTTGTTCAAATGACATCGGAGTCATATGAATAAAGGTTTCTTGGTCAATATTAATGCCGAGGTTTTCTATATACTTCTTTTGTGTACGTAGGGAGTGCTCAAAGTCGGCGAATAAAACAGTACCGCCAGCTTTTTGTACTTCTTTAGCTGCATGCAAGGCTATAGTTGTTTTACCGCAAGCCTCATCACCAAAAATCTCAACAGTATACCCACGAGGAAATCCACCGGGTTGGTCTTGGAGAGTACCGTCTCCTATGAGACGGTTTAAAACCCATGAACCAGATGGGATAATATCGATAGCCTTATGTATATCACCTTCAATTTGTTCTTTTTTTAATCTTTCAAGAAAAGACTGAGCAGCGCTTTTTGTAGGCTTACTCGTTGTTTTTTTCGTGCTCTTTTTTGCCGGAGGCATTTTCGGAACTCCTTTTTATTTTATCAAAATCGTAAAACGAATCGTTTTGACGATATATGATGCCGTGGTAATCTACCGTACCTTTTTTCTTCCCTCTGGTGAATGTGTGCTTACCGGCAAAAGTGTGTAATTCGTACTCGTTTAAATCTTTATCAGTTATTGTTTTTCTAAAATACCAGTCATAGAATTTTCTGGCAAAAACACCTGCCCAATAAGCATCACATGTATCTTCGGGAAGCCTTCTACCGACCATACCCAACGCCTCTTTAGCGGATTGGATCATGTGCGATTTGAAAACTTTCCTGGCGCTCATATCCGGGAATACAAGTTTCTTTAGCGTAGAAGGAGGGAAATAGACAACAAAGACACCTAGGTCAAGGTACTCACGGTGCAGGAATTGATTCAAAGCATACAGCATTTCTGTGTTAAACCCCTCAAAGTAAGGAGCTTCAGAGCCTATATACTTGATATCATACTCAAGAATTTTATCTCGTACCTGGTTAGCCTGTTTTATTAACCTCTGAACGAAGATTCCATCAGATGGGTCAGTTTTTAATCTGCCCTTATCTACAACTTCATTCGTAGGCTTATCTAGATCCATGACCACATAGCCCGTTTTTTTAACGGACGGGTCTAATCCTAACATATACGCCATAGACTTGTATTGGGCTGAGGAAGAAGGGTCTTCCTCAGCCATTCCTTTCTTTAGACATCCAGGACGTCGTCAAGCTGTACGTCGGTAGCAGCATCATCGGAACCTGCGGTATCGATACCCAGGAGTTCACGGATTTCTTCAAGGGAAAGATCAGAGGCAAGGTTGCTTCCGATTTTCTCAAAGAGAGGATCTGCTTCCTTCAGAATCTTTTCTTCAAGTTCTGGCTTTGAGCGCCAGAAGCAAGAATTACAGCTCTGGATGATGATATTCTGGAATTCCTCGTTATCACAGGTGACCAGAATATCGTGGCTCTTAAGGGGGAATTCCTTATTGGCTTCGTTCAGGCGCTGGTACTTTTTATCATTGAAGATCCAAGGAACCAACTCGTAACCGGTCAGCTTGTCCTTACCATCGACCTTTTTGATATCGTAAACTACCAACACGGCACCCAAACGCCAGCGGGGGTCATTACCTTTGTAAGCGTGAGTGCAGCAAATCGCTGGATTCTCTTTTGTGCTCTTACAAACGTAATAGCGCTGGTTGAAGTGAACTTTCGTGGCCTTAAAAGGTTTTCTTTCATCACGAAAAACCACACCACAGCGAACAGTCTTCCCTGCCTTGAATTTATGACTCTTGAAAAACTGAGGCTTTACATCTTCTCTATCGAAACCAATTTCCATCGCAGACATAGTTATCTCCTTAATGTGAATAATCTCATCGAAGCTCGTAGGACGAGGGTCAAAGAAATTCTTTAATTAATTCGCCAGCTTGGTAAACTATCTTCTTACCACTAATGTTCTTATCTACCATTTTTCCGGTAGTTCTATCAAATACTTTTTTAGTTTTGGTGCCCTTATCTTTTAAAACGACGGTACCAAAGCCAGCATCTAAAGTTAATTTTCCGTTTTTTAGTAATTCGTAGAACATGTCTTGAGTGAGACGCTTCTTAAGCTTTTTTCTAATTGCCTTTGTGTCGGCTTGCCTCAGTATTTCGGGGTCTATTTTTTCTGATAATACGGAAAAAATTGCCTCAAGGATTGTGTCTTCCACATGCTTACTCTCTCATAAATATTATAAGGAGTCTAACAGATCATCGACATCAATCCCTTCGGTTGACACCGAAGCCTCATCCTCATTAACAGGTTCTTGGGCTTTCTCACTACTTGAGGGATCATCGTTACCCTCTTCCGCCGAGTTATCGAGATCGGACTCGTCCAAATCGATATCCAACATATCTTCTGAATCGGATTCGCTATCATTGGACATCCTGACTCGTTGCTGAGCCTCGTCCCTGTCCTGGCTTTCCCCTTCAGAATTACTATCAGTATCTTCATCGGAACCGAATTCATCAAGAATGTCATCCACTGAATCTTCTTCCACTTCATCCATTCCGTCTACTTGCTCCCCGTTTTGATCCGACGAGCTTTCATCTCCGGACGAACTATCCGAATCATCAATAGATAGATCCACATCAAGGTCCGCCTCGATTGAATCCTCTTCGGTAGCGTTTCCTACTGAGCCATCTGGTTTGTTAGTCCCAGCTTTCTGTTCAGGCGCACTATCCGATAATAGATCATCCCCGATTTCGGCATCTTCTGTGTCGATATTATCTATATCTATATCTAAATCTTCATCTTCAGTCTTATCTATTTCTTCTGCAGAGGACTCGACGGTTTCATCAAAATCCTCTACATCAATTTCATCAGTCACCTCTTTTATATCAGCGAGATCGTTTGCAAAATCTTTTATGTCAGCATGGTCTATGGGTAGATTATTGAGCTTTGTTATATTCAGCTCTGTCATCCGGGCCATAGTTTTTAGATCGGAATTTTTTGAGCGCAATAGCTGGATTTGGGCTCTAAGAGCAGAGAGTAGATTTTGATAATCATTAATTTTTTCTTCTGCTTCCGCTATCGCTCGGTGCTTATCCTCATATAAATCATCTACAGCGGCTTCCCTCTCCTTAATTGAAGGAAGCTTTTTTATTTTTTCGCTACTTGTCAGAGCCTTCCTTTTTAGAATCTCAAGCTCTGACTTATCGATATTGAGGTTACGTCGAATTACAGTATAGCTACGATTAGACTTTATGAAAATCTTTTGGACCTGTCCTAACTTTTGTCCGCACTCAGCAATTTTTCTGTTAATATATGAGGGAGGAGCAACATCATGTCCATCAATATGTACATCGAGAGTCAGTAAACGGTCGTACGTTGCAGAGAAATAATCTTTTTGTTCGGTGCTCATGTTCTATCTCCGTAAAAGGTCTGTTGAGTTAATATATCTGTTTTAAAATATTTTTTAAAGTAGTTTCGTTATTTTTTTAGATTGGTAATGTTCAGCCCGCTACCGCTGTATATTTTTGAGTGGTTATTTATGAAATCTACAGTTTCAGGGTCATCTAGATCTCCCCAGAAGCATAGATTGCGTAAAGGGCTCTGCACAATCATTTTTACCTCATCCATGTGGGGGAAATATGAGGAAAAGATAGTTATTCCCCCCGGATCACCAAAAGTATACTCGGATCGGAAATACTCCTGTAGAGCTTCAAACATCGGAGACTCATCGTAACCGTGTATAATTTCATTACTTACGGTTAGGATGACGTGAGGCCGGTCTCCAGCGATAATAACTGCTTTAGATTCTCCTGATTCGCGTATTCTTCCGGATTCGTATACAAGTCTTGCAAAGTAATTCCATCTCCGTTCATCCATCCTCTGATCCTTTCGTCGAACAGAGTGTTTCTTCTCTGTATCCGATCATTATTAATCGCTTGCTCTATAGCTGATCCTTGCCCTAAGACCACAACTTTTTTCTTGGCCCTTGTAATGGCGGTATACAAAAGATTTCTCTGAAGAATTCTCTGACCATGGGCGCGTACAATAGGCAGGATAATCAAGGGATATTCTAAGCCCTGACTATTATGGGTTACATACCCATTCATCACATATGTATTATCGTGTTCTACCTCAATATCATACATATCTACTTCAGGTAATTTTTCTACTGATATTACTTTATCATAATTATAATCACTATTGTAATATGTGTTTTCAAACTTATAAAATAAGGAATTACCCTCATTGTGTCCTATTTGAGGATTTCTCAAAGCGCACAGGTAGTCGCCGTTTTTTATATTTCCCGCTTCTTTAAAGTAGATTCCAGAGGTATTGGCTACAAGGTGCCTATGCTCAAAACTAGAATCTACAAATGCTCCTGATTTAGTAGTAATTCTATAAACTTCCTTTTTCCCCACATGTACCTTGGATATTACCCTTTTTTTATTATTTTTACCTGTTAGCACTATATCACCTTTTTTTATGTCAGATAAAGGTATTATCCCTCGTTCAGTAAAGATTTTATTGTATCCAGGAGCGCATTTGTGTACACTTATTGCATAAGCTAATTTAAGCATATCATCCGCAAGCTTCATGGGGATTTCTACTCGTTTTGTTTTCCCATCAAACTCATCAATATCAATAACAATATTTCCTTCTACTATTAAAACGACCTTACCAATATCTCCATTAAATACATCTAGGTAGTAGTTGTTCTTTTTGATTAGTACCCGGTCGCCTTTTCGAATTATCATCCGGTTTAAAGAAACCTCTTTTTTGTTATCTGCTGGAGGGTTTAGCACACTCTGAAGCGCTACGTTAAGCGTTTCTACACTCAGAGGGCCATTATTCCTCGGGGTGATAATCTGGAAAAGCGTGGGTTCCTTTTTCTTTTTGTTTCCGTCCTTTATATGCTGAGCAAACCGTATGATTGTTTCTTCGATTGTTCCCATATTCTTTTCACGAAGGAACCATATATCAGCATGCTTATCTCTTTTAAATAGGGAAAGATCCGTATTGCCGTCTCTTATCCTTTTAGCGGCTTTGATGATGTCAGACTGCTCTTCCTGCCGGAATATGGTTCTAAGCTGAATGACTTTAAAGCATGCGCAGCTAATTAAGTGCTTAAGTACGGTACCTGGGCCTACAGAAGGTAGCTGGTCATTATCCCCGACGAACACAATCTTTGTGTGGGAGAATAAGGCAGAAACCAGCCTGAAGAACACCTCCATATCAACCATGGAAGTCTCATCTACAATGACTACCTTTGTATTGTACTTATTCAGAGCATGGTAGTCCCATTTATCTCCTTTATACCCTAGCTGTCTGTGTATCGTGCGTGCATCATAATTAGCCGTTTTAGCCAGCTTTTTAGCAGATATGCCGGTAGGTGTCAGTAGGTCAAAGCTTATATTCTTTCTCACCATGAGTTCTACAAGAGCTTTAACAATTGTTGTATTGTGAGTTACTGTGAAATCTCCTAAAACAAATCGACCGTTTCCTGATATTTGAAACCCATAATATTTACCCTTTCCTATGCTTTTAATTTGTATCCCAGTAACTAGATTATCTTTAATTTGTTTTCTTTCCTCGGCTGTTTTTTTCTTAACCTTCGTTGGTATCTTACATAGACCATTACCAGAAATAGTAGCACGGTAATAAGTGCCCTCTCCTGAATAGTATTTCCCTTTACTAAAGCATGAAAAGGATTTTTTGCATGGTTTAGGGTAAGCGCTGAATCCTAATGATCTAGCGATGAAAACTACATCGTTTAAAAGCTTTTCACTCTTAAATATTATGTCATAGCAGTTTCCTCTTTTATCATAAGATCCATCAGAATCGATTATACCAGCTAAAAGATTGAGTCTTATTTCTTCGCTGTTGGCCTTATATAAGTGGGGGACAGTTTTTGCTATTGTCAGCCCAGATTCTTGTAGATAATTCCAAAAAAAATTGGGCTTTCTTTTTCCCTTTAATTCTCCGTATGCTTTTGAATCCATATCACGGGATATGTGGTATTCAATATTATCTCCACTAACTTTTTTTATTGAAATTTCTGTCCCTCTTAGTATGGTATCGATAGCCTCAACTACTTCGGTAAACGGAGTACTTATTCTTGAGGCGTCTATAGCGCCGTTTCCTAACCACATACCGAGTAGGTATGGATGTATAGGTATATCTTTTGTTGGAAATTTAACAGGCACTCTGTACCCTTTTAGCCTTTCACGAAAGCTCTTGGCTAAAGAAAAATAAGTGTCTATGGATATATCGTGTATTTTTCCTTTACCTGACCCAGCATAGGTTGATTGCTTTAGAGAGAGAATATGAGACCTATTTACGACGTACTTATCTCCCTTTTTAGGAATAACTTCAAAAAGTTCTTCTTCCCCAGTCGCCGTGGAAAGAACTACCCTGGGGGTAGAGTCATCCCCCATCAGAACATCGTTTGTCTTTATATCTTGAACTTCTTTAATTGTACCATCATACATTAGAACGGGTGTCCCGTAGCCTAAGCATTTACCTGTACCCGGGGAGCCTGTAATCACCATTACTTTTTCTTTTGTGAAAGATCTAATAGATTCTTTTTGATCCTCACTAAGATCCATGTGGTGGGCTTTTTCGTACTCGGATATAAATTCTTCTACGTTGAAATCCCCAAAATCGCACTCATCGTGCTTATCATAGATTTTCTTAAGTAGCCTGGCACTTTCATTTTCATAGAAAAACATGTTTATGTCGTAGTACCGGTTTTCGTCCTGGTAAATAAAGCCATCCTTTACCAGTCCTTCTATATGAGGCTCTATCTCAGAAAAAAGAACAACACCATTTTTGAATGGGTACTCAGAACTTTTATTGTAATCATTGAATAGCTTGCTGATTTCAGCAGGCTGCAGGAACAGGTGTCCGGACTGCATACAGCTACGAAGCATAAAAAGGATAAAGTATCGGTATCTTAGCGGGTCCTGCGGAGATTTGCCTAGTTTGTGCGCCAGGTAATCGCAAGTGGTGAATCCGAATCCTTCAAAGCTTAAAAGATAGGGATTCTGCTTGATGACTAATTCGGCATTGTAGCTATATTTCGATATGATTTTTTCTATTTTGAACTTAGAAAGCCCGAGGCTATGGAGGAATACTTTTACGGATTTTAACTCTTTATTTTCCTTCCACGCCTCAACAATATTTTCTACTATTTTTTCGCCTATACCCTCGATCTCAGTTAATCTTTCCGGGGTATTTTCAATGATATCTTCTATATCTTCTTTCTTAAAGTGCTCCGCTATGTCTCGGGCTCTTTCGGGTCCAATCCATTTTGCGATGGACTGTAAGTAGAGATAAATTCCCTGTAGTGAGTTATCGTGTGCGAAGGTATGGCTGAGAGCTTTGAATGTCATCCCGTATTTAGGGTGATTGAAGAAATCACCATGCACATCTACCATAGCGTTAGGTAGAAGATTTGGGAAAGAACCGGAAACCGAAATCCTAGCTCCGTCTTTCTGCGCAAGTATAAAAATTTTGAAGTCACCGTCTTGCGATTCAAATTTTATTTTGTTTACTTTTCCGGTGATAGTTTCCATCATCGCCCTTAATAAGTACTAGTTCAGAGAATCGTTATCTATCCTGGATTTTGGTATCTTTATCTTAATCCCTAAGATCAGCTTAAAACCCGCTAACGTTATAGATACAAGTGTCAGAAGAGCTGATAAGCAAGCTATAGCAACTACTAAAATAGCAGCTGTATCAGCTACAATCCAAGAAATATCTCTTATTCGTGATCCTTCAGATAGCCCAAAAAGGAAAAATGCTGAAAGGGCTATAGCTGGGATTACTAATAGAAGACCTTTGAAGAAAGAATTCATAAAAATACCTAAAAGGGGAGTGCTAACCCTCATGGTATGTAGCACTCCCCGCCTCAGTTAGTGGTTTTAGTTCTGAATGTATTTACGATCAACGCGCACGATGATATATTCACCAGGCTTGTACGTGGAGAATTTCATACCCTCACTGAATGCTTTTGCTGCATTAATTTCGAGGATTTCTACCCTGTCGCCCTCCCGTGTGGCAAACTTCGACGCAAAGTCGTTAGCCATCTCTGGAGTGTCATACAATTTGATGTACTTTTTTGTATGACTGCGTAGGCCTGTCTCCCGCATCCGACCTGCCAGGTTTTCCAGAGTACCAAAGTAAAGTGTATCAGGGGGTTGGACATACCGAACGATTTTGTACTTGATCTGGTTCTCCCCGTTGATGAGGATCTTCTGGTCTCTATCCTTGAAAAAGAACTCCACTACATGATTGTCATTGATGTAGTCAAGGTAAGGATGGAGGAAGACAACCACTTCTCTCATAGCCGGGATTGGTACGAATGCTTCTTGGTTATAAGGAAGCGAGTAGGATCTTCCTTCATTATCAAAAATCTCCAAGGAACCCGCGCAATTTTCACCATCACATTTGTCAGCTACGCTCTTCAAAATATCAATAGAGCATAAAAGAGCTGTTTTGAGATCAGCGCTGCTTTTGAAAAGAGTTGGGGGTGACTTCTTAAACGGCGGTTTTTTGTTGTGATGCGGTATCATTAACTTATCCTCCTGTGGTAGTTTATTAGGATTCCGCTTTATTATTAGTATCACTACTAATGTTGGTTTCTTCTTCTTCTATTTCTTCTTCTTTTAGGGCTTCAGAGATATCAGATTCGGATAAAAGGACTTCTCTTTTAAGCAAACCAAATATCGTGGTATTTAGAAAACTGTTAACTACTCGGGTCTCTGTAAGAAGGTGCTGAATCATCTGGTTGATAGGAGATTCCTGATCCTTTAAAATATTCCTTACATTAGCCTTATCCCCATTAGCTAAACCAGATAAAACTGTAGAGATATGCTCCATTGCTCGTACATTGAAGGAAATTTTCTTCTGAATAAAACCTTTCAGGTCTCGATTAATACCTTCCATGGAAAATGTATAAGCTACTTCTTCTAACCGGCTATTATTCATTTCTTGATACTCTTGGAATTTCTTTTTGAGATCATCATTCATATTTTTAATCCTTAGGTGCAGTGATCAACACTATGAATATACTGGTTTGCTCATTCTTTTTAAAGCGAATAAATGACATTTTTTGAGAAAATAAGAATATTTACTATTTTATAAACTGTATACTCGTTATTAATTATGACTTTTACCTTACCTAATAATTTACCAGAACCCAATATACTTTTTTAAATCATTACCTTACATATACTTTTTTAAAATTCAAAAAATAAAACCTATATATTAGTAATTATATTAATAATTACTCTTCTATTGTGTTTCCTCGAAGAGGAAATACAGTAGTAGCTATAAGAAATAAAGCTTAAACAGATGGCGACAAAAAATTAGAAAAAAGTTAGTAATGAGTAGATCTTACTTTAATTATGAAAATTTGATAAGTATATTGGAATAGATGTAAAGAAATCCAGGAGTGAATATGGGTCCTATTATAGTTATATCTGCTGATAAACTATCTCAATCAATGTTTTGTTCTTATTTATCCCAGATTTCCCTTATAGGGAAGGAAGTGGTAGTTAGAGATATAAATCTACTCTACTCCCCTGATGTTCAAGAGCAGATGATTGATGAATTTCTTACTCAGTTAGATAAAAGCCAACTATTGGTTGTTAAGTATAAGATCAAAATAAATACTGATATGGATAAATTTAAGCTGCCGCCTAAAATACAGGATGCAGCATCTTATATTGTATTATTCGACATGTACTCCACCCACCCTGAAGTATTAAAGGATACTCAGCAGTTTCCTAAGATACTTGATCGCTGGGAGGATTATATAAAAGGGCTCTCTTAGAGAGCTAACCCTCGTTTGAGAGAAGGTGAGCAAGGAGATAAGCAGCGGGATCGAGGCAGATTGACCGTGGTGGCTCCTGAAAATGCAAACCGGGCGGCTTATGAGGATTTTTAAAGGTCTTTTTAGGAAAAGGCCCCCTGCCGAAAGGCTGAGGAATTCTGCCAATAACTTACAGCCCGTAAATGCACGCGAAGCTGAGTGAGGCCCTGCCAGAAAGAAGCTTATAAATATCAAGCACTTAGGCAGGAAATAATACCAACTAAAGCCAAAACAGTAGTAGCCATCAGAAACAAAGCTTAAACAGAAGAAACTCTGTTTCGGCGGGGTGCGTTAATCCCCTCGACAAAAATTTTAGGTGAGGAATGTAACTCATGTATTTCAAAGCCATTAAAGGCCATGGGGAAAATATTGCCCTGTTTAAAAAATGGGTGGTAGAAAACTCATTTGAAGGTGTTTATCTTTTTACAGGACCTAAAGGGGTAGGGAAATTTACAACGGCTCGCCAGCTCTGTAAATACATCCTGTGTACCGGAGTAAAAGATGATACCTGTCGCTGTGGAAGCTGTAAAATTTTTCCAGGCACCCCTGATTATCTGGAGATTAGTAAGGGTGGAGGAGAAACTATTAAAGTTGCTGACGCAGAAAGCATAGACAATTTTACTAGTCTTCTTCCTTATAAAAGTAGAAAAAGGGTTGTGTTGATTGATGATGCAGAGAATCTAAACGTAAAAGCGGCTAATCGTCTACTAAAGGTGTTAGAAGATATAAAGAGCCATATGATTGTCATTTTGGTTTCTAGTAACCCGCATCTAATTCTCCCAACTATTAAATCACGCACAACAGAAATTCCTTTCAGTCGCTTATCTGTGGAGGAATCTTTAGAGGTATTGAAGGATAGGGGCATGTCCGTTGGAAAAATTAAAGATATGTCCAAGGCTATACCATATTTGAGGGAAAGCATGCCTCGGGCAGGTCTTAAGTACTATGAGTATTATAAGTATGTACCCTCCTTCCTGGAGCTAATGGTTTCTTCCAGTGAAGACGAAGTCTTGAGTGCTATTAAGAGTATAGAAGAAAATGAAAACATTTCTTATTTTGCCGAAATGTTAGTTGAGTACCTATCTGACATGCTAAGGATAATGTACGATGCCGAGAACAACATACATTTTGATGCAAAGTTTAAGGAAATAGAGAAATTGACATTTTCTTGGAACGACGATCTATGTATAGCATTTGCTAACCGCCTGCGAAACGCAATATCTGATTATGATCGAGGAATAAATTTGAAGTTGTATAATAGAGTACGCACAGCAGTATCCTGGGTTTACATTCTTCTCCAGAATCATTTGGGTAGGAAACAAAGTAAAGCCAAGGTTGCTCCATAGAGGAAATAATGCCTAATAAGTATTTGATTACTGCTAAAGATTCATATTTTGCTCGTGAAAAAATTTTTCAGATAGCTGAAAAACACGATATACCGGATCCAAAAATTTTTGTAGAGCACAAGGACTTCATAGAGGAAGCCTACCAGGGTGACCTTTTTAATGATAGTCAAAAAGCCCTGGCTTTAATACCTCTTACAACAGAATCCCTGCCCCACATACTTAGTCTTTGTAACCAGACTACTTCTGATGTTCTAATTCTAGTAGATTACGGTGGTCTATCCAAGAATCGAAACTACACAAAGATCAAAGCTCTTTGTGAGATTGTCCCGGTTAAAAAGTTTAGTGATAAAGAATCGGTTTCCTGGACAGCGGCTACCCTTAAAAACCACGCCTTTTCTTATGAGCCGGGCGTACCCGAGTTAGTAGCTGCTTATAAAGGACCTGATGCTCAAGGTATAATGAATGAGATAAAAAAGTTGGATTTGTATTTAGACGATAAAAAAGTTACAAAAAAAGTTTGTAAAACAATCATTTCCCGTGTAGGAGAGGGTAAAATGTTTGATTTTACAGAGCACTTCTTTAGAAAGCACAAAAAGGAAGTTATTGAGGAGTTTAATTCATTTTCAGAATCTTCATATATAGGTTTGGTGCATCTACTGATTTCTCAGTGTGACCGGATATATAAGGTAGCTGTTTATAGAGAGCAAAAGATGTCAGCGGAAGAAATAGCAGAACTGATAGGTATACCCCCTTTTATCATAAAGACTAAGATTTTTACAGCGCTGAATGTTTTTAATAAGGTAAAATTATTAAAGTTAATGGATATGTTTAATGAGCTAGATAAGCTCTTAAGATCATCTCCATATAATAAGAGATTGATGTTCGAGTCCTTTTTGCTGAAATCCTTTAACTTGTAATAATCTTTTTATTATTAAGGTAAAGCGGAGACTACAGTGACTGTAAGAAGCATAAAAAAAGGGTATGCCGGATGAAAACGGGTGATCGTGGGGTTATAATAGAGATGGATCTGGACCAACAAAGGTTAAAAGAATTGGTTAGTGAAGCTCTTAGGATAATTTACGAATTTATAGAAGGTGAGTATGTATACACAAAAGAAGATATAATGGGACAACTTGAAAGAATTTTGTCCACGAACCGTGTATCAGTTCCTTTTGTTTTAAATATAGGAAGTAAAAAAATTCCTGACTTGGAGCTTAAAGTAGAGCCTAGGCGAAAAAGATTGCTCTGCCACACTAAGTTTAGAAAAAAGATAGCTGTAGTTAATCAGATTTTAAGGACAATGAAATGATAGCCGAACCTTTATTTATTAGGTTTGTGAATGGTAAGATATCATCTCCAGGTATTATCGAATCCTTTAGGAATAATGCTGTAAATGATAAGACAAGAGATATAATAGAAGCAGCTACTGCTTCCCCTCCTAATTTAAGCGTTTTTAGAAAAGATTTTAGGAATTTATTAACAGATGTTATTGATAAAGGTATTACCCAGGATTTCATTAACTACGTAAATAGCTATATGAAGCCCTCCATTGAGGAATATGTGCAGGGTTCGAGTGGTGGAAGGGCTGGTGAAAATAGGACGATAGGCATAAAGGATGAGGACACACCTTGGGTAGAGGCGGTAGTCTGTTATAATTTGTGCCTCTACATAAAAGTTGAGGGGATTGAGAAGATTAAACAGTGTGCTGTATGTAAAAAATTTTTCTGCCATAAAACTAAGTATGCCAAGTATTGTAATGATTCATGTAAGAGTAGAGGTAGAGAATGAGGAAGAACCTCGTATTAGCTTTTGGCTTGCAGAATACTTACATGCATCAGGATGGCGCTATATCTTTAGGAGATAAAGCAGAAGTTTATAGATTCAGGATTAAAGATTATATACAGTCTTTAAATCAGGAAGTGAATAAGTTATACTTATTAAGAGAAGTACACGCTCCTAATGATACTTTTTTCTGCCGCGACCGTACTCATTCTTTAGTCGGGAGTAAAGATGTAGAGGTCCCTGAAGTATTTAAATCATATTTTAAATTTATCATCAATACGACACGATATAACGCTTTATATAAGACACCATTAGAATCAGAGATATTTAAAATTGACCCGGAAAAAATAGTATTGATAGGATTTGAAACCCATACTAATATCCTTTTTACTGCTGAGGAGTTAAGAAATAGAGGATATAATGTAACGGTAATTGAGCCTCTAGCAGCATCCAGAGATTTGACCTTGCATGCCTCAGCGATATCTCTATTAAGTGACACACTGTCTGTTTCTATTAGTCAGGAGTAAGTTATGGTAGCAATATTTCAGTACAAAATACAGTGTCCCTATTGCGATACAGAAATATCTTTAGTTGCGGAAGAATCGAATCCAATAATTTTTCCCTGCAAAGGATGTAGCAATCATATTGTAATAGAGGGTAATATCGTGTACAATGTTCCATCTAATGTAGCACAGAGAGTAATGAAAAGGGTTAAAGTCAAACAGTGTGGCCAGGTAGTGAAGTCAAAACTTAACCCTAAACATGTCATAACTCAGAAAGAGATAGATGACTTGCACGAAATGCTTGAAAATAATAGTACTATAGAGGATTTTTTAAAACAACTTTAAAAAATAGTACATAATGTATATATTAAGGTATATGGAAGATAAAGAACTTGACGGAAAACTGGTATACCTTACAATCCATTTTGAAAATTGGTTAAAACAGGTAAATCCTGCATTTAACGTCCCTATGGCTAATAGGTTAGCTAAGGTGATTAAAGTCTTCGATTGGGATACAGAAGAGGGTCAGATACTGCTAGCCGAGAGGGAAAAGACTGGTAAGTGGAAAAATCTAGATCCCAAAGACTTTAAATTTGTCCTTAAGGTATACTACCCCGAATTAGTCTTAAAAGGCAAAGTCAGAGGCTTCTCCGCCCAGGAGCTTGCTTGTAGGTATTACCCGGGCAAGGATATAACTATGTTTGAGCCGCTGCCAGATTCCCTAGTAAAAGAATTAGTGCGACAAGAAAAAAACATACTGAAGGTAGAAAAAAGAAATGTATCTGGATCCGTTCGTAAGAAGAGCAAATGAAGCTATTTTTCGATACGAGGAACCTTTAGAATATCTAAACGACAGAGGAATAACAAAAGACGAAATAAGAAAATATTCTTTAGGTTACTTGAATATTGCCAATATAAAAGATGATGAAACCGAAGAATACAAAAGATTTAAAGAACAGACCTACAATTTTAGGGCCCTCGAAAAAAAGTTACTGATTCCCTTAAAAAATATTCTCGGTAAAGTGAATGGTGTCATTACCAGGGACTTGAAAGAAAAACGATACAAACAGTTTTTCTTGAAAGAAGCAAAGGATATAGGCACCTTTTTTGGATTGTATGAGGCTCTGCCGGAAATATGTAAGCAGAGGAAAGTCTTCGTTCACGAGGGAGCGATAGACGCGATTTCTTTTGCGAAAGTTTTTCCAAATAGTATTTCTGTACTAACTTCTCGAATTAACGAATGCCAATACGAGACATTGCGTTTTTTCGCTGATACGATTATCTTAGTTTTCGATGAGGATAGCCCGGGTAAGCACGGCGTAGATACAATGTATAAACTGTTTGGTAAGAAACATCTTTATACAGTTTCGATTGGGTTTAACGATTCAAATGCATGCTTACAAAGAATGGGGCTCGAATCTTTTAAAAGATATATGAGGAACAAAGTCCCTCTTTTATTAAGAAATTAATATTAATAGATAATAAGGAAACTTACATGTCGGGTACAAAGTATCGTCCATTAGATTTTAATAGCGTATTGGGATTGGATTCTATCAAGCTTATTCTCCAAAGAATAATTGATAGAAAGGAATTCGATCCCGCTTACTTATTCAGCGGTGACTTTTCTACTGGAAAAACTACCCTGGGAAGAATATTCGTTCGGAGTGTCTTCTGCACCAACCGTAAAAAGGATATGTCCCCATGTAATGAGTGCTCGTCTTGTAAAGACTTTTTATCAGAGCGCCACCCCGGTTATATTGAGATTGATGCAGCTAATAATGGATCAAAGGAAAAAATAAAAGAGATCAGAGAAAAGCTTTCGTACGAGTCTGTAACAAGCAGGATATTTATTTTATTTGATGAATGTCATAATATTAGTAAAGAAGGAAACGACGCATTACTTAAGGAGTTAGAGAAAGACAGGGATAACGTACATTTTATTTTTTGCACCACAGAATTAGATAAGATGCCCCCGCCTTTAAGATCGAGATGCATACAATTTGAAATACACCAGCCTACTGAAGAAAATATACGTAAAAAGTTAGAGTTTATTTGTAAGAAGGAAAATATTAATTATGAGCTTGAGGCTTTAAGATTAATAGTTCAGTCCACCGGCAGGCATTACCGTGACTCTGAGAATAAGCTTAGACAAGTATCTTTCTTAGGGGATATATCTCTTGAGAATACTAAAAAAGTAACGTGTGTGTACGAAGAAGAAATAGCAAGGATGTTAATTTATCTTTCAGATGATGTAAACATTGCTATGGAAATTTGTGATTACTTAGTAGAAAGAATGAATGTAAAAAATATCTATCAGACAATACTTAGACTCATAGTAGATGGTATTAAGCTGCTGCAGGGTGACATGGAAGTTGATAACTCAGCTATGTCGTATATGAATGATTTAGTACGGCAATACGGAGATTCGTTATATGAAATGCTAGATTTCATATTATCAAAAGGAAGATTTACAGATTTAACATTTCTCCAATCCGACCTCTTATTAATGCACTATAAATTCCTCAGATGTCAATTCGATTCAAAGGCACTCGCGCCACAAGCCGCATCAGTATCAGCACCAAATAAAGATCAAGATCAAAAAATAGTATCAAGAAATAAGATGGAAAAATTAAAACAAGCAGGATCCTCTTGGGAACGTGCTGAGATGATGCGGAAATTACGTAATGAAAAAAATAAGACAAAGAAAGATGATAGAGTAGAAGAAGCCGTATCAAAGGCATGGGGTCCTGAAGTGGATTCTTTTGGGACAGAGTCGGTGTTTAAAAGGGAGATATCTCCTACTGACTTTATGAAAAAAATTGGAGGAGCTCTGGATGATAACAAGATCTAGTAGAGCCCCTAAGAATAAGGGTATGGATCTTTCACATAAGTACAAAGGACCCGGAAATTGGTTAATAATACGAATTAAAGAAGGTTGTGAATTATCTGAGAATTTTGATTTAATAGAGAGAGAATTAAATCTAATCTTAGAAAGCGATACTGAATATTTTATCCCAGCGTATGTGGAAAAGGTTGAAGATCAGTATATACCTATAGTTCTTTTCGAGGGGTATGTTTTTGTGAGGTGTGCTCATTGCTCATGTGATTCATCAAGTATATCATGCCTCGATGGGCCATTAGTAGTTAATAAGAGTATACAGTACGCTAGAAATAGGGACATTAATAATTTTAAGGACAAGCTTAATAAGCAGATACAGGATATGATCCCTAAGAAAGGGCAACTAATAGTTCCTAAAGTCGGTACCTTTAAAAACTTGGAGGGTACCGTAATTTCTGTGAATCGTAAAAAAAGAACCGCTAAGGCGATATTTAAGCAGGCATCAAGAGTCGTATCAGCCTATATAAACGTAATAAATCTTGAAATTATAGATTAGGAAAGACATGAAAGCTTACTTTATTATTGATGGAAATAACTTGGCTCACCGGGCACACAACAGCCATTTTGACTTGAAGAAGGCAAATGGGGATCCTTCCGGTATGGTTTACGGATTTATGAGAATATTGATCTCTTTAAAAAAGAAGTACAGAGCTTTCAAATTTATTGTTGTGTGGGATAATAGGCCGGATAAAAAGTATGAGCTAAAACCCGATTATAAAGCTGGTAGATCTAGACTACCCACAAAGGTATTTGACCAAGTAGGTGAAATAAAGTTGATATTAAGTAGGTGCGGGGTGGATCAGTACGAAAAGAGAGGGGAAGAGGCAGATGATGTAATAGCAACTTTGGTGCGCAGGTTTAAAGACGAAGGTTCTAAGGTATACGTATATAGTAACGATAAGGATCTCCTACAGCTAGTTGAGGATGGAAAAGTTACAGTATACAGGCCTAAGGTAGGAAATACCCCGGAAAAGTTTTTTGATGAAGAAGCTGTGAAGGAGAAATTTAACGTATCTCCAAAAAAATTAGCTCTATATCGTAGCTTCGACGGGGATTCAAGTGATAATATATCAGGAGTTCCAAGGGTACGTAGGAAACTAATAGCAAGTATTGTGTCTAAGCAATCATCTCTCGCGGATATATTTAATAGTATTCACGATGATGCGGACATAAAGAAAATGTTAAGCGAAAAAGAATACGAAGCTATAAATAAGCATCTGGAAACCGCTGCAATAAATCTTAAGATAATTGAGCTGAATCAGTTTTTAGAAGATATAGATAAGACAGAGGCTCAGTATTCGGTGGAAGAGGTATCAAAGATACTTAGTGACTACGAAATTAAATCTATAGACGCAGAAAATGTCATAGATTTATTTAAGACATCTGTGAATATTAAATTCACTGAGCCTAAGCAAGCTATCAAGCTTGAAACCTATTCCCTCTTTGATTAACAGGGGAGGACATATGAAGCATAGCGTATGTCGTAGTATGGATCCTTTTGAGATACAGAGCAGATATTCATCTGAAGATTATTCTTTCTTTAGCTTTAAAGAAAGCTCATTTTGTTTAGATGATTTTGAACCGTTTATTGATAAGCTGCCTCGTAGAGAAAAAGATCTAATTGAAATGTACTACAAAAGGCAAAAAAAGCAGAAAGAAATAGCGGAGTTTTTTAATGTGACCCAGGGCGCTGTTTCTCATAGGCTCTCTAGAGCAAGAAAAAGATTAAAATTTTTGAGGGATATGCCCAAAGCTACAGGTAATCTCGAAGAAGATTTATCCACACATTTTACTGATTTTGAGATTGATATCATAAAATATATGATAGAGACTACGTGTCAGTCTAAAACTGCTGATATACTCAACAAGAAGCACGGGCTAAAAGGTAAAGAGAAGATGACGCAAGTTAAAGTAAGACACAAGTTTGATAGAGCAATATCAAAGATAAATAACCTTAAGAAGAAAAACCCGGAACTCAATGTATACTTTGAACTTACGAAGTATGTACAGAAAAATCCGTATATGCTGCACGAGGTAATTTTGCCGCATTTCGATAGAGGCTATAAGGTAAACTATAAAGGTGTTTTCTAATGAGTAGGGAAAGTGGGGGCGGTTCTTCAGTCACAGAGGTAACTGGTACGGCCCAGAGGACTCCTATGAAGAAGTTGTTAATAAATTTTATTCAAAAAACCATAGGCTACCAGACAGTGTTACCTATCCCGTTTACGCAAAAGTTAGAGTGAGTGATGATAAGAAGTTACTGAGTTGTGAGAGGAATTTTAAGATAGAAAATCAGATGAAAAAAACTCTACCTTTAGTGGTACAAAAGATCAGAAATAAATAAAGTTTAGATATAATTATCTATTAATACATATCCTCCATTAGAATTTGGGAGCTTTGCAGTAAAATTCTGAAAAAGCTAGTTCTAATGGAGGTTTTCTTTTGTATAAGAGTTTAGCTAGTGTAATTAGAAGAATCGCAGCTACTATCGATAACCCCGATTCTGCCTACCAAAACATACCCTACTACCAACCGAGTACAGATATATCTGATATAGGGACTAAAGAGGAGATACAGGACGGACCTCCTTCTCTTTATACAAAACACTTTGATAAGAAAAAGTTTTTGGATACAGTTTACCAGGGACCTAACCCCCCGGTAACTGATGTTCTTATAAAGGATAGAGAAAGGGCTAACATTAACCCTGGTGATCCTATACAGAATTTGAATGGAGACCCTACTAGGAATCCTAATCAAAGTCCTAATGAGAAGTATTTTGAAGACGACTTTGATAGAGATACTATCGGTTTTAATCCGGGAGAAAAAAAAGACTATTATATACCTTAAGGTGGCGAATATGGAAAGCAAATTTGAAGAAGCTGTAAAAAGAATGAACAGTAAACTCGCTGGTGAGGAAGACTACAATAAGTCTGTAGTTAATAACCTATATCAGTGCCTGAGTGAAGGGTTGTCTCCAAAGAAGATGGCTTCGAAGGTAGCTGGTAAGGGAGCTATTAATAACAAAAGCGCTTCCATAAAAATTTCCAGTTTAGCGGATATGTATAACTTCGATAGGGTCGCTAATGACGTTCTGGTTCATAAGTCTAATAAAGATTTATGGGCTATTGAAGCCGATGATCAAGGTGAGGTGCGTATAACAAGACTTTTTGATAACAATGGAGAACCCCTTAGGGTTTAAGCAGTGGAGGACTAAATGTCTAAAAGAATTAGAATGACTGAGAAAGTAGCTGCTGGACCTAAGGCTAAGAAAGATATACAGGATAATGGTAGGCAGACTGATGGTTTTAGTTATGATAAGTCACATGCTAAAACTTTACAGAAAGTCCTCCATAATTTAAATGTAGCCTTAGGTACTCAGATAGCAGCTATGAAGGATTTGGCTATGCTCAGGGGTTCTGATGTTACTCCTGATGGCAAACTGGGGGGACGTGGGTTTGTTATGGAGTTTAGAGAAATGAAGTCTCTTATTAACGAATCCATTAATAATCTTTCTGATATTACTGACTCAATAGGTGACGAGCTAACAAACCCTAAATGGGGGTTGAGTAAAAATCAGGTAAATAAGATAGAAAAAGAGAAAGATAAGGTCCAGGATGAGGTTGAGGAAGTACAGGAAGAGATTAAAGAAAAATCAGAAGACGATGAGGATTTAAGCCTCGATGATCTTAGAACTAACCAACCTAAAGAATCTGAAGAAATAAGCCCAAAGGACGTGAAAGATTCTAGTTATGTAGAGTCCGTGAGAAAATATAAAGAGATGTTAGAAGATCCAAATAAGAAAGATAAAGTGGCTGCAGCATTAAGAAGATCAATCCAGGCAAACCTTCTACGATAGGAGAATATAAAATGTCTTCACTTGGCGATATTTCCGGTTTCATGAAAGACTCCGGGGCCAAAGTCCCTGATTTGGACTGGCTCCAATTAGATGTTAATAATAAGGACAATATTCCTGTCCCTATGAATGTTGAAATTGTTCCTCAGCTTGAAGAAGCGTGGGGACACGATAAAGTTGCTGGTACTACTCATCTGATAGAAAATCAGTCAGCTACCTACAACCCTTCTTTAGAGAAGAAGGCATCCGATGAAGATGTTAAAAAGGTAGTTGATGCAGCTAAGATAGAAATCATGAGGGGATCACTTGGTAAGGAACTAACCGAGAAACTAGGTAGCCAGTTCCCTCAAGAAGTAATAGTAGCTGCTAAGGATGAGCTGAAAAAGGTAGCTTCAGAGCAGGGACTTTTAGGAAGTGTCTACATAGACATCAGTCCTTTTAATTCATGTGCTGAGGCATCTAGAGTTTTGGGTCATAATAAGATTCGAATGGCTAGATATGTTGTGGGAGAGCCCAAGAGGCATGTTTGCTCTTCTCATGCTACCGGAGTCTGTAAGGAACTCAAGAAAAAAGTTATTAGCAGCATGGAATATGATGAGGCTGTTTTAAATGAGTATACTACTCATTTAAAAATAGCGGGACTATTGAGCGCCGATGAAAAAGTTGTTAGTAGGGAAGGCCTGCGTAACGCTATCATAGCGTCAAAAATGCCTGCTAATAAAAAACAGGAACCTCAGAAAAAACAAGATAGTTCTGAGACTCAAATTGATGCTAGCAAACTTGATGAAAGTTTTGCCAAGCATCTTGAAAAAGAAGCAGCTGATATCCGTAAGTCTTATGAGTCAGATCGTTTTGAAGAAGCAAGACCTATAGTCGCTTTTATACAGAATGAAATGCTTAAGGGTAAGATCGGGAATTCTTTAAAAGAGTCAATTCAGAAGAATTTCCCACCGGATACCATTGAGAAGTTTTCTGCTGAGATTAAAAAGATCGCGTCCTTGCAGGGATTGATGGGTAATGTTTACGTGGATCTTGCTTATTATCCAAATGCTGAAGAAGCCGTAAAGTGTATTAAAACAGCGTCTACTAACCCAGCTTATCTGATTAACACCAGACCTACTAATGAATTCGATAATAAGCTGGAAGTAGTAGCTAAGGCTACAGGGTGTCAGATTCTACCTAGAAATGGTGGTATAGATAAGAAGGTAGCTCATAGCTATATTGATGATCTTGCCTTTTCTGATAAGATTTCATTTGAGCTTTCAAAGGATCTTAAAAATAAGGTTGAGGCCGGAGAAAATGTGTTGGCTATAATTAGAAATGCTTTTTTGGCCACACAGCAGCACACCAAGGCTGTTAAGGAAGGTGGAGTGCAAGGGTACTTTGCCTCAATGAATACAAGTAAATATAAGGATACAGAAAAAATTAAGACAGCCGCATATAAATCTATGGAAGCCGGTATTGAGTATGATAAGGTTTCTGCAAAGATGGCTGAGCTTATGCCTACTACAGAAGCACTAAGTGCTGCTCGTACAGTTCTCGGTAGCATGAAAGAGGTTAAAGCTGATATCCTTAATAAGTGCAGCACTGATAAGTACCCCCTGGCTAAAGATGCTTCCATAGTGCAGGGTAGTAAATGTGCAAGTTGCATCCTCTCTACTGGTAATTCTTGCCTAAAACAGGAAAGAAAATTTGCCGGTAAAGAGAACATGGATAAACCCGTTGTGAACATCGACCCAAAAACATCGAAAGTCATTTACGATGAAAACCCTGACGTAAAAAGGGCGGACATAAATTCTGAATTTGAGATGTACGGAGATTTCGGTTCCGGAATGAATATCACCCTGAATGAAATGCGTGATCAGAAAAAAGAAGCAGGACTTGATATTGAAAACGGGTACAACATGAATGGCCTGGATGCTGCCTTGTCCGACTAAGCAGCATTCAGCGTTTATATAACATAGGAGACATATATGCCAGATGATTCAATGGATCTCAACTTAGACGAGATTCTTGAAACTGCTGAATTTGAGGATGAAAAAAATCCTATTGATATAGTAGAGAGAGAAAAGGGCGAAACAGAAGATATTAAGGATCTTGAATCCGAGATAGGTAAGGTACAAGAAAGCCATGATAAGGGTGAAGAGAGAGAATTAATAAACGAGCCCCAGGATCTTTTAGCTATTAATGTAAAAGGGCACAGCCAGCTACAGCAGCTTATAGAAGACCCTTTAGAGAATGATGATCTATATCAGGCAATAGATAATGACGACCCCGCTCCGGCATTACTAAGGAGCGCCATGAAGGAGTATGCAGAAGAGATAGCATACTTAAAGGCATGGAGGAAACATAATTATAAGTTAGACGCCGATATGACATCCGAGATATCTGATAAAAGGATGAAAGCATTATTTAATCTTGTAAAGGCCGTACTTGAAAGAGAAAAGATAGCCAGTAAGCAAAGTAAAGGTAAGATAGATTTTCACGGAGAAAATTTTGCAAAGGTTTTTCAGTTTTTTCTCCAAGAGGTTCAGGAGACTTTTAAGACTGTAAATATACCAGAGCAGTATCAAAAGATCTTCTTTCCGCAGTTAGCAAAACGACTGGACGGTTTTGAGAAAAAGGCGGAGAGGATATACTACGGGAAATCTCCTAGATGAGCATAGCTGAAATATGCGCTAACATGTCATCCGAAGAGGGTGTCGATACCAGTAAAATTCTGCATAAAGATGCTATGGAGTTTATTACTGCTCCGTGGGGTCTTGGGATGGGAACTGTACCAGGTGTTCCTTCGTTATATCCCGCACAGAGATTTATCATTAAAATGTACTACGGGTTGGAATTAGATAATGGTTCTAATCGTGATATTATAATAAAAGATCAGTTCAACGAAGAAGAAATTTACAGATTTAATGAGAAAGAGTATCAGGATTATCTTTTCTCCGAAGGTCGTATAAATAAGGATACTGAAAATAACTGGTTTACTGATCTTACCTTGGTTATGGGCAGGAGGGCCGGAAAAACTATGCTCACTTCTTGTATAATTTCTTATGAATTATACAAGCTTCTTTCGTATTATTGCCCTCAGGAATTTTACGGTATAGTTCCTGAGTCTGAGATACGAGTGACGTGTGTAGCTACAAGCAAAGAAACAGCGGGTGAGCTCTTTAATGCGATTACTGGAAATATTGAGAGATCAGAGTTTTTTAGAAAGTTTAGAGGAAAACCTACTAAGCAGAGCATGTCTCTAAGAACACAGAGAGACTTGGATAAATATGGTGAGACCGGTAGAGCTACTCTTTCTATTCATGTGGCTCCATGCAGCGCTAAGGGTCTTCGCGGACATAATAACATTATTGTGGCTCTCGACGAGGTCGCATTCTTTTTTGAGGATGAGAAAAAAGAAGGAAAAAATTCAGCAAGCGACAGAAACGACCGAGCTATTTATAAAGCTGTTACCCCTTCTGTAGCTAAGTTCCAGGGAAAAGACGGTAAGCCCCATGGTAAAATTATTTGTATATCGTCTCCTAATACAAAATCCGGTAAGTTCTTTGAATTGTATGAAAACTCATTTGGTGAGAATACAAAAAATCAGCTTATGATACAAGCCCCTACGTGGGAGCTTGATAGTAACTTATCCTCAGAGTTTTTACATAATGAGTATAACTCAAATAGATCTAATTTTTATGTTGAGTACGGAGCACAGTTTAGTGATAGAGTAAAGGCATGGATAGAAGATCCAATAATAGTACGCCAAAATATAGTACCGGGTCTTATATACATAAAAAGAAGTAGTAACAGAATACCTCATTTTATGGGAATAGATATAGGACTAAAAGAGGACGGAACCGCTATTTGTATATGCCATCATGAAGAAGAGCTGGTAAACGGGGTACGTGAGAATTTAATCCAAGTAGACGACTGCCAGGTAAGGTTCGCACATGATGAGGGTAAAAAACATTTCACCCCGCAGGAGTTAGCTGACTGGCTCCATAGTTTTACTAATAATTTCTTCATAGTCAAAGCTTTAATGGACCAATATTATGGGATGGGGATTATACCTCTTTTAGAAGATAAAGGCTTAAGACAGTTTGAGTATAGAATTTTTACTGAGACGCTGAATTCTCAGATTTATCAAAACCTACTCACTCAAATGATATCTTCAAATCTTAGGATTCCTGAAGAAGAAAGAGTGGTTGACGGTAAAATTGAAAAAGATTCAGCTCTTGTGCAGGAGCTTCTTTCATTACAAGCTTATCAGAAGAGCAAGTATATAGTAAAGGTAGAAGCCCCGGATAGAAAAAACGCACACGATGACCGTTCAGATGCTTTCGCTCGTGCGGTCCTTCTAGCAACTGAATACAAAATTAGAGGTAAGGGAGGAAAGGTGGCTGCAGCTAGCTCAGGAAGAGCTCACAGCCATACTTTACTAAGATCGCTGGAAAGACGAAAAATTGATCTAAACAGACCCACAAGAGGTAGAATGCCATCCAGGACGGGAATGGGAGCAGGCTCTTTGGGGTTAAGACGATAGGATAGAAAAAATGTCACAAAAATTTCAGGATCAGTTTTATTCTAACATAATAGTATACGATGAAAGAAAAAGGTACTATTACTTGTGGGCTCGTAAGAATAAGCCTTTGTTAGATGATGAGATTAGAAATTCTCAGTTAGCTATAGTAGATCAGGTTCGTCGCTCTATCCAAAATGTGAGCGGTGATGTTTGCGTCCCTATCTCTCCGTATTCAACTAATAATCAGACAAACCCTTTTTCTATTACAGTTCCCGATGTGTATTCAGACAATTTTATAGTAAAGGGAGGAAATGGGTTAGAGGCTCCCGCTGTAATGTTTGTAAAAGGATTTTACGTATTCTTGCCTGGAGATATTACATATAGAAATCAGAATGATGCTGGTGGTAAATCAATAACGGATGAAGAGTACACAAAGACACCAATACCTGATATTTCAGAACCAAATGAGGATCGTATTGATATTATTTATGTCGATCTTCATTTTGGAGAGGTGTCTGCTACAGACTTAACTGAATATAAAGATACTAATTTAAGAAATCCTATAGTTGGAACGGAAACAGCAAATAGGCTAAGAGCTGTTTTTGATATTAGAATTTTAGAGGGGTTTACGTCATCTATAGATGAGAATATATTTAATAGACCCGAATTTTTAGGATCTATATCAAGTGATGACCCGGAAGCTAATCCTATATATAAAGAGCATTTTAAGGTTCCTATAGCAGTAGTATACAGGGAAGCCAACAAACCGTTAGATTCAAGTACTAAGATAGTAGATCTACTTTCACTATATAACAAAAGAATACTTTCTTTAAATGAGATTACTTACAGAACCCTGCACGGAGGTTATGGAGAGACCGCTGTATATGAGCTAGGGATAAACCAGAACAATCCTAGATTCCCTCACGCTAAGTTAGATGAGGGGGCTTATGCTACAGGACTCAATCAGGGATTCGATACACAGGCATTTAATACTGATTCCGTAACTCCTCGCGTCCTCGATTCCGATGGTAAATTTGCTGTGGGAGGCCTCCTCGTCGGAAGAGAAGACTCTGAAAAAACGTATCCCATTACCTCTGAGACTGGCCCGGTAGGATTATCTGATGGCGAAGCAATGGCGAATCAGATATCTTCAAAATCCGTATATATAGGATATGATAGAGGAGTCACAGGATTAAGAGAATACCATGATCGTCTTAATATCCATATGCAAGGCATTACTGGGTTTGCTGGTCTAAGGATTATAAACGAAACCGGGGAAACAGGATCCATATCTGCCCATATAAAAGGAAAATCCGGTTCAGACGAAAATAATGTGTTTATCGATTATTTGGGTAGGTTAGGGATAAACACTCAGTATCCAGGGTGGACCGCTGTAAATACTTTATGGAACACATCAGATGATAATATCGTTTTAGATGTTAATGATTCTGTAAGAATATGGCGGAACCAGTTTATTAAAGGTGACCAGTATATAGAAGGTAGTGCCTTTGGACAGGGGTGGCAAATACCGCAAAACCCTGAGGCACGTACCCCGGCTGCGTTTGGGTTTACCGGTATCACAAATCAGACAAGTGGAGTGATTCCAACAGATGATCTAGGTATTACGGGCAGAGCCGCTGTATACTTCAAACCGGGTGTGGCTGTTGTAGGTCACAAGGATGTTCCTGGGTATACAGGAAATTTTGGTTTTTATGAGGCTTTTGATTCTGATGGCGGCAGAGTTTTCACTATCGGTAGTTTAGGTGAAGATTTTGATAGGACTGTAAGAACTCTCTTTGGAGTAGGTTTTAGAACTCTATTTTTGACAGATTACAGTTTGTTATACCTACCACAGGGATATGGTCAAATCACGGGAGCAGATTCTCCATGGGATCCTGATAAATTAGAAGTTACAGGTTTTGATTATAACGGTAATTTGGTCAATTTTACATATGAGATGCAGTCAACTGTAGGGTTAACCGGTATTTTTGAATTTGGGCAAGCGCTTGAAAACAATTTCCCCCAAACTAAAGCCCAGATAATACTGGACCCATTTGATGAATCTAGGGATCCGGGCGATAGAGCCGAGACACACGGGCAGTTAATTATAAAGGATTTGCAGGATAGGTCCTCTTTTAACATAAAATCAGTAAAACTTTATAGGGATAATTGGTTCACACCCCCCGGAGGCGGTGACTACTTAGAAATCCCTATGGTTGAGTCAAAATTTTTTGGATCCGGTAACCTAGGCGGTAATGTACTTGATCTTAAGTTCGCCAAACTTGATCTTGGTGAAGCTGCTAACGCTTGGTTATTTAACGGAGACGTTTTCTTTAATGGTATCGGTGAACTCAATAGAGTCACATTTAGCCCCAACGTTCTTTTCCGGAACGATGTCTTCGTATATGGAAACTTTGTAGCAGATAGCTTGCTTTTTAATTACGCTAAAGTTAATAGTATGCAAGTTAATAATCAGCTAAAAGTAGATGATGATCTAGCTGTTGGAGAGCATGCTGTTTTTGGTTATGATCTGGATGTGGCTTTTTCAAGGCTGAATTTGCAAATAAATATTAACGAAAATCTTACTTTACTAAATAACGGAGATATGCTGTCTGCTAAATACATAGCTCAGACGACAGGAGACTATGATGATGTTGACATAGATGTCTACGGAAGTTTTATAACACAAACTAGAAGATATGGTTATGATCTCAGTCTGAAAATAGGTGGAAAATTCGGGAGTGATACAGACCCCTTAGGAATACATCTGATAGATAATAGATCAGGCATAACTTTAAATTCCGGGGATAGTCCTGATACTATAGTGTTTGACTACGGAAACGGTAGGGGTGATTACGGGACTCTTAATATAAATGTGAGGGGTAATCTAACAGCTTCACAAGGAGTTTTGGCTGCAAACGTATCAGCGGGATCCGATCTCACGGAAGCTAACACTGATTATGCCCTCTATGTAAGCGGTGACAGCCGCATAGTAGGAACATTAACTGTTAACCAAATTAAGTACACAGGGAGTGAGGCTTCTGAAGACGGAGACCAAATAACTACTCCTCCTAATGTCAATGTTATTGAAAGAAGTCAAGAATTTGTCATTGAGCCTCAAGGTGATATCTTAAGAACCAAAAAGTTTTCTTTATCCACAAAGGTTCTTCTTAACAATTCCGGTGGGTTGGGCGGTTCCCTGTACGAGTCATATGAATCGAATCCACCAACAGTCACCGAAGCGGATGTTTCTAGTACTACAGCTCTATTCGCGCATGATAACTTAACGTATACGCAAGATGCTTTTAATGGAGATTATAGTCAAGATGAAGCTACTATCGAGCTTCGAGCAAGCGACTTTACTGACTCCTCTGTGCCAGAAGTGTTCCGGAGAAATTTCGACAGAATAACTATAGTTACATTAGGCACTCTTAGATCTACATTTGTCGGGTATGTGAGGGGTACGGATTACGGTATATCTAATGCCGATAAAGATAGCAGGGATCCAGCAAAAATAGTGCAGTCCTATGAATTTGAAAGCAGGTATTTTAGGAATAAGAACGGTGGTAGCATCATTAATTGGTTGCCTTCCTCATCAGGATCTAGCTCCAGATTTGGAGACGAGAACCTCATAGCTAAAGTAGAAGCCGATCTTATAGGTACTCATCCAAATAGACCAGAGATATACCATATAGACAAACCCATAGCGGTTTTTCTACCACTCGATGTGTGGGAAAGGTATTGTATTAGATATCCGGATGCTTCAGATGCTTACACATACTCACTTTATTACCCTAAAGAAAATTTGATAGATAATTTAAACAGGGCAAAGTTTGAACAGTTAACAAGCTTCTCTAACACTGACGGCACTCCCGAAGATGAGTGGTTTTTAACTTTATACCCACAGCTTAACAATGTCACATCTGTAGCCTTTGCAGGTAGTAACAGTGATAGGTTGTATCGGGCAGAGTGGGATTTAAACATTATAGTATACTCCAAAATATACGGTAAATGCTCTAATTTGATAGGTAATATAAACGTTTCTTATATGCAGGGATAAATATGCCTGGAGATTTAAAAGATCAAGAATGGTCAGCCTGGCCTGGATATTATGATCAAAGGTACCAGGATAATCCCGGATTTACTTACATGCCGGAGCCTAAAAGTGAGCAGGTACAGGTAAAAAGAATAATGAAAAGAATTCGAAAAAAATTCTTAAATGGGGAAGATCCAGATGGCAAATCCAAATAAAATGATATCTGATTCAACACGCATGTCAAAGAAGCTTAAGGGAGAGATTGGTAAGTTAATGGCCCTATATGATGAGCTCTTTAAAGACATTGACCGAAAGTTCAGGACAGAGTATGTGAACCAAAATGGATCCATTGACGGGTTAGAAGATTTTTACACATTACTTATGGATTTGAAAATTAATAAATCTAAACTTAAGAATATTTTTTCTTTAATGTCTAGAATGAAGGATTTAACTAAATACGATATTAATGAGGCTGAGAAGAAGATAGAAGACGAAAAAGAAAAAATAGAAGAAATAATAGATGGATCATTTAGATAGGAGATATAAATGGCTGGGAGAAAAACAGGGAACAAAGGAACAACACCAAAGACTACGGTCACTAAGACTGCCTCTGAGGATTTAACTGTCCAGGAAGTACGTGGGGTAAAACCTACTATGAAATTAACTGATAAAGAAAAACAAGTACGTGCGTTGAAGAAGTATGCTACTACCTCCTTTGGTTTTGGTAGTAGGGTAAGTTCAATGTACGGAAATACGATGTTAAGTAATGAGGGTAATTTTTATTCTCCCCAGCTAAGTACAGACTTTCTTGAAAAACCACAAAATTTAAGAGAGAGACGGGCTTGGTATAGGCACTTCTATAATAGTAATGAGTTTGTAGGATCAGCAATAGACTTGCATTCCACCCTGCCTTTATCCAAAGTAAAACTGGAAAAGCCTAAGTGTAAAAACCCAAAAATGGCACAATATGTTTATACGTTTTTTGAGGACATGTGCCAAGATATGAGACTGTTCAAGGTTCTTACAGAAATAAGCCACGAGTACTGGCTGATGGGAAATTGTCTGGGAAAGAACTCAAAGCTTAGGTGTGTGGACTCTTATAAGAAAGCTGTTGATGTATCAGTAGGGGATTATGTACTTACTCATGAGGGTAGATTTAGAAGAGTAAAGAATAAATTTTCTCGGTACTCAGAAAAAATAACAAATATAGAAATGTGGAAAACTTATAAGAAGTTGGATCTTACAGAAGAACATCCGGTTGAAGTTTATAGAAATGGTAAATTTGAATTTATAGAAGTCAAAGATCTAACGGAAGATGATTACATACGTGTAACATGGGTAAAAGATATAGATGATGTAAAAACCATAAATTACTTAGAGAGTTTTAAAAATTTGGATATTACAGAATCTGGATATACGAAAGAAACAAATATAAAGAGAAAAAGAGCTAAGAAATCTCATGAATGCAGATTAAAGATGCTATTTTGGTTATCCAATTTAACGGAGCCTGTGATCAAGTCTAGAGATGACATAGCCTTTGATTTGAATGTTGAAAGAAAGACACTAGATAATGTTTTAACACAGTTAAATAAAGAATTTGGTAAAAGCAGATATAGTAGAAGAATAGGAGCGTCCAACTATCAAAAAGGATCAAGGGTAGAGTGGCTACCTTTTAAATATTCTGATGTTGATAGCTGTTATGAGATAAAAAGGATAGAAAATTTTACCACTCCCCACACGGTTGATATTGATGAAGATTTCTGCTATTTACTCGGGTACTGGATTGGGGATGGAACAATTTCAAGAGATAATAGTAGAAAGAATATTTGGGGAAGAGCTATATGGAATATTGTTTTTGGTGATAGCTCTGATAAACAAAAAGAAAAAATATATAGAATATTGCAGGAAAAGATAGGTATACAATGTATTAAGGAATGGGATTCCTACAGAGACTGTGGAGATGGTAAAGTTAGTAAGCTTAGTACTGTTAAGATTAAGAGTAATCCTGCGTTTGTAGAGTGGTGGGCTAATAATTTTGGAGAGACTACAAAAGGTGATAATAGGAAAAAGATACCTTTATGGGTTTCTAAATTGCCCTTAAATAAGCTATATGCTCTTATAGCTGGTTTAGTTGATTCTGACGGATGTATATCAAATGGTGTTTGTGATATTAGTTTATCTTCAGAATCATTGATTAGTTCTATACAGGAAATTTTGCTGAAATGTAATATTGTGCCTAATATTAATAAAAAGGAAGGAACTAAAGGAACAGGTGTTTTAAACAATAATGGAAAAATCTATAGCGATGTATATAAAGTTGTATTTAAAGCTAGAGATTTTTCTTCTTTTGTAGGAAACTATTCTATAAAGGGCGCAAAGTATTCGGATATAAAGCAAGAAAAGCCATACCTAAGCAAATACATAATTACAGATAATGGTGATATAGCATTTAAAGTAAAAAAGATAACAGAATCTGAATATAATGATATGGTTTTTAACTTTGAAGTGGAAGAAGACCATACTTTTCAAGTAGAGGGTTTTTCCACACACAACTGTTTTCCTTTTGCCGAAGACCACGATCCTTACGATGGTGATGAGCAGACTGTAGCCCATCTTAAAGAAGAGGGTAGACAGAGAGCTGAGTACCTGTGGGAAAATTTTAAAGTAAGAGACAAAGACCCTAATTACAAAGGTTGGAGAAAAATTATCATTTTACCCCCGGATCAGGTTCGGGTAAGAAATGTCCTGTTGTCCGACCAAGAATCAATTATAGAATTCATGCCTGACCCGGAGACAAAAAAGTTAATAATGGGAGAGGGGTTAGGTAGGGTGTATGGCTATAGTGAAAGTATGCAAATAAGCGAGATGGAAAAGAACATAAGCGTACCTGAAAAAATGAGGGATCAGATTAGAGAGGGGGGATCCATACCTCTAGATACTGATCCATATACAGGTTCTCACGTTTACCACTTAGCCAGGAAAAAGAGCCAGTATGAGACACTGGGTGTATCAATATTAGAGAGATGTATCAATACCCTCCTTTTTGCCGATAAAATCCGTCAGGCTCAGACTTCTATAGCCTCTCGACATATGACCCCTATTAGAATTGTATGGGCAGAGGAGCTCAATGAGGCGGATGTTGAAGCTCTGAGAGAACAGGTAGACCTTGCTCTAGTGGATCCAGATTATTCCATTATAACCAATTACCAAGTAAATTGGGAAGAGATGGGAAGTAATGGAAGATTGTTGGAGTTATCTACAGAGTACGAGCATATAGAGAATTCTTTGTTTGCTGGTTTAAATGTCACTAGGGAAATTCTGACCGGTGAAGGTTCATACTCTGGTAGCCGAATTACCCTGGAGGTAATGAATCGAATCTATCTGCTCTTCCGAGATAGCATCCAAGAGTACATAGAAAATTATCTCTTTAAGCCCGTGGCCCATAAAAAGGGATTTGTTGAGAAAGATGAGTTTGGAAGAGAGCGGTTGATTTATCCTAAGCTGTCCTTCACGAGACTCGCTATTAAGGATAATGATGTTTATTTTGACCAGGTAAATCAGCTATATCAGAAGGGTTCGGTATCAGTAGATGTTATCTTGGATATGCTTGGTATTGATCCTGACGCTACAAAAGAAAAAATTGAAGCGGATCTATTCACTGTTAATGACGCCTCCTTTAACGCTTTTATGCAGTCCCTATACACCGCTGTCGGATCTGACTTCTTCCAAAAGTATGATGTTGAAGGGGCTCTGGCTAAGTATCTCAGGATACCGGAGCTTGTGCAGCCTGCCGGAGAAGAAGAAGGAGGTTTAGGCGGAGCAGGTCTGGGAGGCGGACTAGGCGGAGGAGAAGCTCGGTTTGCTTCAGAAGATACTTCTGATATGACAGAGAGAAGGAAGGCGGCATTGCAGAAATTGATGAAGATAGCTATCAAAAACCCAGATAAACTGGATAAGCTAGCTCAAATTTTCGACCGTAAGAGAATATAATGAAGTATAAGTTAATCTCCGATTTTATAAAAAAGCTTTCTTATGAATTAGAAATCGACCCGCCAAAAAGGGAAGAAGGGGGCTCTGGGTTTATTAAAAATCCAGTAGTTAAGAATATTAAGCCTAGACCTGCAGAAGAAATCTACCAAGAAGATGTTGAACAAGAAGAAACACAAAGTCCTCGTTCATTTAAAAGACCGTCAGATGAGTTAGTAGAGCATGAGTATGAAAAAACCGATAAGCCCCATGTTAAGCCTGAAAGAGGCAAGCCCGCTCCTCAGAAATGGGATTATAAAGATACTATGACAGATTATATGAGAGAATATAGGCGTCAAAATAAGGACTTAGATACAGGTAATAGATATATAAAAAGGAAATAACCTCAGGATTTTTATATCAAGGAGTTTATGATGGCGAAAGTTCCAAGACCCATGGTTAAACAGATTGAAAATATCGAAGAGATTATTAAAAGTCTCTGCGATCTTGTGAACGATAGTAAAATAAAGCTTGAGTATTATGGCAAGGATTTTTTGGAAGAGTTGTCAGAAATCAGGCAGTCAGGTTTGGAGTTAAGAGATCGTTTGGAAATTTTTAAGAATAAGATGGAGTATGCTGCTAACGAGCAATTTAATAGCAGCAGCCGGTTCGCATCTACAGATTCCGTGAAAAGAGTGGTAGATGGATATTTATCTAGAAACTCCTAACATAATCTATTAATATCACTCAATAAGTGACTGTAGTGTATCAGAAAGGATCTGTAATGGCCAAAAATATATATAGTGAAAGTCAGGCAAGTCAGAACGATTTACGCTATTTACTAGGTCCCTGTGAAAATAAGGGTATAAAGATAGATCTTTCTGATGCCAAAGCTAAAGCAAAAAATCTTTTGCTGAAGCATCCAGAGATTCTTCATGATGGTAGACATCTTTTTCGAAATGAAAATGGCACTACTATTGTACAGGAAATAGTACCCCGAGGAGACCAAGGCCTGCCCCGTGTTTTAAATCAAGGTGACTTAAATGATATGGATCTTAAAGGTTTGGCTGATTATGCAGCTAAATTAGTTGATCCCTGTCTTCTCCGGTACGACAGGAGAGTTGCCCTGGAAGATGCTTTAAAGAAGGCAATTTGGGAAAAAGATTCTGGAATGTATCAAGGTAAAGTAAATACCAATACATTTTGTTTACTCATAGATTTAATGGGTAATAACACAAAGAATGCTAGCGGTGATACTGAAGAGGGTAATAAAGAGAAACCGGATAAAGAACCTGAGGAAAAGAAGGTAGTACAGGTAACTGAGGTCACAAGGAAAATAATGACACCTGAGCAAGAAGCTGAGTTAAAGGGTGAAGGTACTGGTGATACTAAAGGTGTACCAGAAAGTGACAAGATAAAGCATCGTAAGTTCCTGGAGAGAAAGGAAGAGGAAAAGAGTCAAGAAGAATCTGATAAACCTCGTCGTAAAAAAGATAAAACCAATCCTGAAAAGGAGAATAAGAAGATGGATAAAGCAGCAGCCTTAAAAAAGATCGAAGCCATGCAAAAAGCAATCGAGGAGATGAGGGGTGTACTTGCTTCTGATGATACAGAAGAAAGAACAGCATCCGAAGAAGTGAATGGTGTAGCTCCTATCATAGACTCTCTTGATAAGATCGCTGGTGAATTAGAAGAAACCGGTGACATTGAGCTCATGAAGGTAGCTTACGGTATTGACGTCGTTTCTGATGTCCTGGAAGGTAAGAAAGAAGCCAAAGTGCTTGAGCATGATCTTGATGAAAAGTTCATGAGAGAGTATTTCAAGGGTGGTGTGCGCGAAGGTGAAGCTGATGAAAAGAAATATATGAAGCAGTTTGATAATGACGATTCCGCTGCTGTAGAAAACGTCAAAGATAAGAAGAGTAGAACTGCTTCCGAGAAGACTAAAAGACCGTACACCAGAATCGACTAAGATTTAAGAAGGGAAGGTACCATGCCTGGATTATTTCCAAATCCTTCCGCTGCTCCGGAGGTTTTTAACATCGGCGATCCTGTACGCTGGTACATAGATGAGAAGTCTGTATCACCGTACGTAGGTAGAGTAGTCGCTGTTGAACCTGCTATCTATAAAGTTTGGGTAGAATGGCCCGTCGGTGGAAAAAGACAACATTCACCGGAAGAGCTTATTTTGGTCCCTCCTCAGGACGGAAGACCTACGGTTGAAGGGGAATCAGGATACACAAACTATGGTATCCAGGAATCTTACGAAGATTTTGGTAAGCTGGAGAGTGAGAAGGCTAAGAAGTTAGCTAAGGATATCGTGTCTAAGGTGAAGAAGGATACGAACAAGAATACTAAGATACAGAAGATGGCTTCTAAAATAGCTGGTAAGTTTGCCTCCGATGTCGTAGATAAGATTTCTACTGATATCGTAGAGTGCAAAGATAAGGGTTTTAATGAAGTCTATACCTATCAGAATATATACAAAAAATACTCCAATACTTGTTCTGATCATTTCATTAGGTACGCTATCGAGAAGATTTATAATGAATTAAATCAGGAGTAACCTATGGCAATGCCTAAGTATGGACACGCTGTTGTCGTAGGACACAGTATTGATCCTGGAAGATGGATAGATAAGAAGGTTGCTCCCGGAAGGGTAAAAGTAGCAAAAAGAGTCATAGCTGATTATGACCCGTCTAGGTGGTTGCTTAGCCATGCTACTATTATTGCGTCTGTTGACGTTGATCAGAAGGATCCAAGTGATCCGAAAAGTAATTATCTGATTAAGCCCGAATACTCCGTATTTGTTAATAATAACGGAGACTCCTGGGAAAGAGGCCTTCTTAAAAATTGTTACCACACCTTTATAGGTGCCGATAACTACGTCGAGCACGTTCAGATTCCCGAGCTCTCTAAGGGAAAAATTATCGATGCCGCTATACGTGAGGTGCCTTTCGCTAAAGATTCCGAGGGTAATGATTTAACAACTCTCTACGTTGATATTCTTGTAGCTACCAGTTTAAAGCATAAAGACCTTGTGCAGAAGATTAAGACTGGGGACTATAATGCAATGTCAATGGGCTGCCTTATAGAATATTCTCAGTGTAGTAAGTGTGGTAATATAGCCAAGGATGAGACACAAGCATGTAAGCATATCCTCTATTTTAAGAAAAATTTCTTCTACGATGAGGGAGGAAATAAGAGGATCATAGCTGAGCTTTGTGGTAGATCTGAAGATCCTGATAGTTGTAAGTTCATAGAAGGTAGCTGGGTTAAGAAACCCGCCTTCGAAGGAGCTCTTCTTAGGAATATTGTTAATCCTTCAGAAGGTATGGGTGAAAAGTTACAAAATGCTATAGCGGTCCCTTCTGCCGTTCCCACTATGACTGACTTTTCAAAAGCCGCATCGTTAACTGCTGGTAATTTAGTACGCCAGATACAGGCCCAGGAAGAGGGTGAAGCACCTGCAGAAGCGCCAAAGGATGATGCTGGTTTTCCTGAAGCTCCCGAAGGAGAGGGTGCTCCGTTAGAGCTGGATAAGCCCGGAGAAGAAGCCACCCCGGATGCGGGAGGAGCTGGAGGTGGTTTAGGTGGTGTACCTGCAGAAGGTCCCGGTGCTGAGCCTGTCGCTCCAGTCCCTGAAGGAGATGCTACTGTTAAGGAAGTTAAGGATCTCCTAAAGAAACATGTTTTACAAGAAATACGTGATGAATTAATACAGAAGAACTATAATGTAGAACCAAGAAATTTAGATGTTAATCCGGGCCTGGAAAATGATATGAATGAGTCTCTAGTTAAAGAGGCAACATTCAAGAGGGTAATGGCTTCTGCAAAGAAATTAGGTAATGATAGATTAACAAACGGATTATTTATACTTACAAATTTGAGGGATTGGAAAAGCCTAAAAAGATATGGTTATAGTCGAGAAGATGTAATAGGAATGATGCACTATATAGATAAAGTTGCTTCTAAAGAACCGCTTGATACTGATGTTGTAAAGGCTCTGGTTTCTATAAAGGAATCATCGGATTTAACAGATTTTTTTACTGAAATTATTGTAGAAACAGGTAAAGAATTAACCGCTAGCCAGGCAAAAAAGTTAGCTGGTTGGCGAAAAATATTGAAAAAAATATAAAAATATTTAGATAATCCTAATTATCTATTAATATTATCAAATTTAACGAATTGGAATATACGAAATTTTTTCTGATTTCTCAGCAATAAGTCAGGAGGATATGAATGACTAGGAAAAGATTGACAGACAAAACCGCCGAGTGGCTGCAGTCTAAGCCGGGCCAGGTGGTAGAGGGCAAGGGATCCGGAATCGATAACGATCCGTATAATATGAATGACACGGGTCATGAGAAGAACGATCCTAAGATGGATCAGTATGCAAGTGGAGATCCTTCTGCTTGGGGTGAAGATGTAAACAAGGACAAATGGTGGGATGGTGAGGAGTCTCGTAATGAGATGAATGTTGCTGAGATGGGTAAAGGTACTCCTAAGAATGCTGCACAGGCTATTAAGGCTGCTCGTCAGATGGAAGAGCGTGCTTACAAGTGCATCGTTGCTTCGCAGCGTATCCTTCCTGGTGCTCCTGATAATATTATTGAAGCCCAGGCTATGGAACTCCTTAATCTCCCTGTAGCTGCTATCGATAACATGCTTGGTCGCCAGGAAAAGCTTGCTAAGATGATCGCTGAAGCTGCTGAGAAAGCTGCTGAGGATAGCGAAGAAGAAGAAGAGACTGCGGATCCTGCTGAGGAAACTGCGGATCCTGCTGAGGAAGAAGAAAAAGATAAGAAGAAGGATAAGAAGGATAAGAAGGATAAGAAGGACTGGCTTTCTGCTAAAAAAGCTGCCATCGCAGAATTGAAAGCAAAGCTTGCTGAAGAAGAAGCAAAGATCGATGATGCTGAAGAAGAAGCAAAGATCGATGATGATGAAGGCGAAGGAAACAATAAAAAGAGAGCCAAGGATACTGAGACAGAACCTGGCCGTCAGCCTCAGGAAGAGGGTGACATAGAAGAAAAGCATAGCGAAGGAAAGAAATCTAAAGAAGAAAAGAAGCCTGCTGAAGACATGGGAGAAGTAGAAGCTAAAGGTAAAAGCTGCAAGTCTGCTTCTGATGAAATTGAGCTGACTGCTTCTTCTGACAACCTTCTCGATGATATCTTCTCAAGCGTTACTGCTTCTGATGAGAAGAAGGGTGCAAAGACTCTTTCTGGTATCGTGAAGAAAGAAGCTTCTGAGGGTTCAGATAATTTGTCAAATCTTTGGCGTACAGATCCGGACGTAAGTTCGAATTTCTAAATCCGCTTCCAAGAAGTTGGAAGATTGGGTCCTTTTAATAAACACTTATGGAGGTAAACTATGGCTATTGGAGAAGCCAGCGCAATCGTCCCTGATAAGGGTGTGAACATTCTTTATAGAGTTGTTCTTAACACTCTTGGTAATCTGACTGCTACCGGCCTGACTCAGGATAACACAACCGGTAACGATCAGAAGACAGAAAATTCTCGTCTTGGAACTGATACTCCTAAGGGTATTCTCGGTGGTTCAGTTGTAGCCGTTAGCAGCACTGCTGGTAGCGGATACATTGTGGCTGCTGACGGAAGCACTAACACGCCCGTCGGTATTGCTGAGAACAACGCCGTTGGTTATCCTTATGAGTCTTCAAGTGGTGTCGCATCCGGTAAGCTTCCTTACCTGTGCGGATCTGGTTCAGTCTTTTCGACTGATATCTATGAAACTCGTAACGCAGCTGACAGCGCTGACCTTACATATGAGGCCGGTGATGAGCTGTATCCGTCTCAGAACGGTCTTCTGACCAACGAAGATGCTGGTGGTGGCGTCGTTGTTGGTGTGGTTCTGACCGCTCCGAGCACAAGCGATCCTTTCATGGTTGTCCAGCTTCGTATCTGATGAGGGCCATCGGAGTCGCGTTTTAACTAACACATAAATGGAGGTTTTTAATGGAACAACCTATTACCAATGAACTTAAACAAGAGATCATTGGGCAGTATCTGAAGACTGCTGCCGGTCGTCAGAAGCTGGCTGCCAGCATGATTCAGCCCCTGCGTCTGCGTCGTGACTACACCTCCGTGGCTCGTAAGGCCTTCTTGGTCGAACAGCTTCCGGATGGTGCTCTCCCGATCTATGACAAAGATCCCAATGTGACTGCTTTTGTGGTCGGAGAAGAAGGCGAGAACATTCTCGCTATTACACGTCCTCGCCGTGTAATTTTCCCTCTCTTCGAGATTGCATCTAACCCTGAGATCCCGTTGACACAGGTTAAAGAACGCCGTTTCGATCTTATCGAACGTAGCCAGGATCTTGCTAAAGCACAGATTCAGGCCGCTGAAGATGGTCGTGCATTTGACGTTCTCGATGCCGTTGCTAGCAATGGTTTTGATAACCTCGGTAGCGCTTATACAAACGCTCCGGTCAACGCTACAGCTCCTCTGACACCTAGTGACATGATTGATGCCTTCGCACGTATCGAAACTCATGACCTTCGTGTTGCTAGAGTTTTCTGTAACGCTCTGGACTTCGCTGACATCCGTAAGTGGGGTCGTGATGTTCTGGATATCGAAAGCCAGGCTACTCTTCTGCGTACCGGTCTGATGGCCTCTGTTTGGGGTGCTCAGATCATCGTTACCAGAAAGGTCGCCCCGGGTTACATCTACGTTTGTGCAGAACCTGAGTTCCTAGGCCGTATACCGGTCAGAACAGAACTAACGGTTCTCTCAGCCGATGATCCGAAGGCTCGCCGTATAGGATTCTCTGTCTTCGAGAACCTTGGGATAGGAGCACATAATCCGCTTGCAGTCACGCGGATTCGTATAGCTCGCTAAGTAAATTCTTAGTAAAGTAAAAAATCCCGGTATTTTTATATACCGGGATTTTTTTATGCCCACATACGACCCAAAAAAAGGTATTATTGGATATTGATAAATTTTTTGGCGATATATATATTGTTAATATGAATAAACTAGATGAAATCAGAGAGAAAATTAAGAATGGCTCTTCCTATGAGGAACTATCCAAGGAGTATCCTTTAACGATAAATGGATACAAGAAACTGGGAGGAGTAATAAAAAAGAAGAGAAAAGTAAATAGCCATTCGGTAGCTGCTGTATACGGGAAAAAGTTAAAGGACGGATTAAATACTATAGATATAATAGTTCAAGATGAACAAAAAGGTAGAGAAAAGAAATTAAACAGATCTCATATTATAGGAACATTACTAGGAGACGCATCTATAATAGTCACCACAAATAAATGCTACCGTAGAACTTTTTACTACACAGTGGCACATACATGGAGACAGATAGAATACACTAAACTTAACTATGAAAAATTAAAGCCATACGTATCCAGGGTTAATATATCGGAGCCTAGAGATTGTGACGGTTTTAAAGATCACTGTATTTATATAAATACGGAAAGTACATCTGATTTTTTAGAATATTACGATATGTTTTATACCCATGGAAAAAGAGATTGTAATCCTAAGAAACATGTTTTTCGCAGCAATATAGCTACAGAAATAGATGTAGAAGTACTATCGTTTTGGTTAATGGATGACGGTAATCAGAGGGGAAAAGCAAAAGGTGTATTTGAGTTGACCATAGGAATGCAGGATTTTTATACAGAGAGAGAAGTAAAATGCTTTGTTGATATTCTAACAGATAAAATAGGTATACCTTTCTATTACAACTTTGGTTCTACTTCTATCGAGATATATAATAAAATAGAATCATCAGAAAAGGCTATTCAGTTATTATCTCCGTATATTATCCCTGACTTAAGTTACAAATTGGGTTTAGAACCTGACATGTGCGGTTCTGTTTATAGAGGTGAGATTTGGTATAAAAACTGGCAAAAAAGTAGGATAAATATACAGCACCCCTTTTTAGAAGATAATGACATAGAAGACTACAGAAGATCTAAAGATCCAAAGTTTAAGGAAATGTTTAGAAGAGCTCTTTTATACCGTACGAAAGTAAGAGGGTTTCCACACGCATCTTATTCTAATTCAGAATTACTTGATCTATGGAATAATTTAAAAGAGAGTTCTTACGAGTGTGTTGAGGCGTATTTAAAACCTAATTACAATTTAAATAGATTTCCCAGTTATTTTTTCCCTAATAGATTCCGGTGTATTAAGAAAGGTCATAAATCTGCTGTAGAGGTATTTAACAATAATAAGGATTTATCAAAGGTAATAGATAGACAGCTAAAATCAAAGGACAATATAAACAACAGTAATATAAGGAACGCTATAGGTGGATACGGTGCTCCAGTACCCGCTCAGTTTAACCCGGCTTATGCTAGGTACTTCATTGCTAAATATAGTAATGAAGGGGACTTGATATTAGACCCTTCTGCAGGATGGGGTAGTAGACTAGCTTCATCTATTTCTTTAAATAGAAGTTATTACGGTATAGAGCCCAATAGTGAAACCGTAACAAACTTAAATAAAGAGATTTCTTGGTTTAAGAATAACAACATAGATGTTAATGCTACTATAGTAAAGGGTTGTTCAGAGGATATAGAATCTTATAGGGGTATTAAATTCGATATGGCAATTACTAGTCCTCCGTTTTTTGACAAGGAGGTTTATAGTTATGAGGATACACAATCGATAAGAAGATACTCAGATTTTGAAGAGTGGTGTGAGAAATTCTTAAAGGTAATGATTTTAAATACATTTAATTCTTTGAAAAAAGGAAAATTTTTTGTACTAAATGTAGCTAATTATTCTGACTGTCATTTAGCATATATTTCTAAGTACTTGTTAAAAGATGTGGGGTATTCTATAAAGGATATAGTCTATACAAAACCTGTTTCTAGACCAGTTTCCGGTAAATCGTTAAAAGAGGAATTTATAGTAGCGGAGAAAATATGAAAATAGTATGTAAAATATGCGGGCACTCAGGATTAGACATATCATCGCATATAAGGCTAAAGCACAATATCTCTATTGTAGAGTATCGTGAAAAGTATAAATGCAGAGTAGTTAGTCCAGAGATAGATAAGAAAAGAAAAGAAACTACAAAGAAATTGTATGGGGATCCTAATTGGCGTAATAAAGACGCTCAAAAATTAATGTTCTCTGATTATAAAGGCGGGCATCCGTTTAAAGATCCTGAATGTAGAAAAAAAGCGTGTAAGACAAAAGAAAAATTATATGGGGATCCTAATTACACTAATAGAGAAAAAGCAAAGAAAACTAATTTGGAGAGGTATGGGACTGAATATACATGTGCTTCAGAGCAAGTGATAGAAAAAAGGATAAAGACTCTAAAAAGCAGGTATGGGAAAGTATTTAATGTTGAGGAACCACATAACAAGACAAAACCTCCAGAAGATTTTAAGGAAGTATTTATTAAGGAGGGTTTGACATATGATGCCCTGTCTTATAAGTACGAAGTCTCTGTCCCTACTATAAAAAGGTGGGTAGACGAGCTATCTTTAAAAAGAGAACCTGTAAAATCTTCTGAAAAGAGCTACGAATCACCTGAAGAATTAGTATCAAAGTACTTGGATACATGTTACGAACTATCGAAACCTTTATCATTTTATGATTACGGCAAAATAAAAGGTGGGAAGTATTGTAATAGACTTAAGAGGTTATTTAATAAAGGAAAAAAGTTTGAGCATATCAAACCCTTATTGAATAGAGCAGTTACAGATCAGTCATTAAAGCATAAGGTTCTGTATGAAATGGAATCTCCGCTATAGATATCTTTATGTTTTTTTAATTATAAATACTTTTTTGTATATTAGAATGAGCGTTAGATAATTCTTGGTTTCTAATAAAGGCCGGTAATAATATGCATAAGATATCAGATGATACTATAAAAGAGCTAATAATCGATAGGAAAATGACAGATCACCAGGCAGCTAAGTATTTAGGTGTAAGCCGCATGACCGTATCTAGGAGAAGAAATAAAATAGGTATAGATCAGAAGCCTAAGCGTCCTGATGGTTACTATGAATTAACAGCGGAGCAGGAAAAAGAGTTAGAAAGGCACTACAACGAAGGTAGGAACGATTACGAAGTTTCAGAGTTAACGTGTTTAGGCAGGAACAGATTACGTGAGTGGAGAAAAAAAAGAGGAATACTCTCTAAGTCTAATAAAAAAGGCTTAGGCAAAGAGGATGCTGAGAAAGCGATACTAATGAGAAATAGTGGTAGCACATATGAACAGATAGCTGCTGAGTTTGGTGTTAAAAGAACATCAATATCAAAACTACTTAAAAGAAGCGGGTATAAAGAAGATAATATGTATAGGCCCACCAGCCCTAAATGGGCTGAATCCTATACTCTTACCAATGACCAGAGGTCTGTCATAATTGGAGATCTTTTAGGAGATGGTACTTTAGTATCTACTTCAGAAGAAAACGCATACTATCAGTCAGGCCACTCGAATTATCAAGAATTTTTTATAAGATGGAAATATAGTGTGTTATCTCCGCTGACTTCGAGTGTGGGTAGTAAAAAAGATTATAGCGCTTACTCTGTAAAGACTTGGACATGCCGAGAACTAGGAGCATTAAAAAAAGTTTTTTATCCCGAAGGTAATAAAGTTATTAATAAAGAGATCGCAGACACCATTAATGAGATCACGCTAGCAGTTTGGTATATGGGAGATGGGTCGTTAATTAGGAAATCCCCTTATATACATATAGGCAAACAAGTGGATGCAAGTGTTTTTAAGGAATCCATTTTAAGGAATTTAAGCATATCTTCCTATGTGAGGGACTACAGTAAAGAGAGTCACTTAGTATTTGAGTCCGATTCTTTCTTTAAAAAAACGGCTCCATACATATTACCAGAATTTTATAAAAAGGTTCCTGAAAATTACCACACTAACTTAGGGAAGTACTGGTCTGATAAGAGTTTGTTTCCTTATGTAACTTCTGATATTTATTTAAGATTACCGGATAAAGATAAGATACAAGTAGTTAATGCTTTGTGCGCTTATTATAGAAAAAAAGGTTTTCCTTACCCGAGATGCAATAGAAGGGAGTTGCTCAAGTCTTATAAGTCTTTTTTAGATAAGGATAATGAGGTAGCAGCATTTAAGATATGTAACCATTTTATGCCTCATAGATATGATTGTCGTAGGTATGATAGCAACCCGATGGAAAATTGGAATAATGATAAACTTTTTAGAAAGTTTATTATTAACAGACTAACTTATGGAAAAGGTTATATATCAGATTCTGTCATTAGGACAGGTATGCAACTAAAAGGTGTAGTAGCTAATTTCAGCCCTATGACTGCCCGTTACATCTATAATAACTATTTACCGGAAGGAGGATCTTCTCTAGATTTTAGTTCTGGTTTTGGTGGCAGGCTGCTTGGGTTTCTGGCTTCAAAACCCTCCGGTACGTATTTAGGTGTGGAGCCTTTTACAAAGTCTTATATTGGCTTAGAAAAAATGAAGGAATATTTTTTAGACCACAACAAATCTAAGTCCGTAGATATAGTAAAATCTCCTTTTGAAGACTTATGTGGTAAACTTAGTGGTGGCTCGTTTGACATGGTATTTTCTTCTCCTCCTTATTATGGCTTAGAGATTTATAGTGAAGACTCTACACAGAGTTTTATCCGTTACCCTAAATATGAAGATTGGCTAAATAACTTTTGGTATTTGGTTTTAGATGAAAGTATAAGGGTGCTGAAGAGGTCAGGTCATCTTATTTTTTCGATAGGAAACTATAAAAATTATGATCTAATACACGACACTAAATATTATTTAAGGCAGAAGAGCGTAGAAGAGAAAGGTTCCATTAATATTCATTATAAAAACGTATACCTTAATTCTAAGAAGAAAGAAGATGTATTCGTGTATAAAAAACTTTAAAAAGTGCGTACAAAACAGTATATTAGATTAACTTGATATTATTATCTCATATCAAAAACAAACAACATGAGGAGGCCCTAATGGCTATTGCGGTAAAGAAGCCGCTGTCGAAGACAGCTCGAATCAAGCTTGTGCGTGCTGCTAAAAAGCAGGCAGGTAGAATGAAGCGTCCGGACATGATTAAGATGGTTCGGGACATGGACACCCGTGTTACCACAGCTGAAGCCGGTAAGATTGTAACCGAAGCTAACCAGGCAACAAAGGCTAAGAAGAAGTAAGTATATACTTACATACATTTGAGATATTAAAGGCGAGGGCTTAGGCTCTCGCCTTTTTTATTTCACATAATCTTTTAATACAAAAGCTCTTATGTAGGACTAAAGATATTTTAGAGAGATTTGTATGAAAAAGACCATAACTTCTAATATTCTAGTATTTGCCTTTACGATATTAGAGAAGAATGCTCCTATAGAGATTGAAAACAAGTACGGGATAAAGGTAGATGAATCCGTAGAAGGTAAGTTTGCTGTTTTAATTCTCAAGGCTCTCGATAGGCTTCCTTTAGAGTTAACTAAAGCTTGTGGTATAGTTTCATTAGGAATAAAGGATTTAGGTCCTTCTAAGGAATATTATCCCAACCATGGAGTCTACGTATCTAATACTCTTTACCTAAATAAATGGAATACCGAAGATCCCTGGGTAGTTGAGGATTCATCGGGTAATAGGTTAGATAGGTTCGACCACACCTTATACCATGAGATGGGTCATGGCTTAGACGAAGTACTGGGAGGTGAAAAAGACCTTTCACTTCAGCCAGAATGGTTAGATTTGTCTGGGTGGAGCCCAGAGCCTAAAGATGGTTTAAAAAGAGTGATTATTCGTGAAGCAGGATCCCCTGAGTTAGTAGGGGAGTGGTGGTACAATCCGGAGGCTGGGTACACTAGATTTTATGCTAAAAGAAATCCTTGGGATGATTGGGCAGATAGTTTTGCTTATTATGTAGCAGGACTTAAAAGTTATCTTCCTGAATCCAAAATCAGTTATTTCAATAAGTTAATAGGCAAATTTTTCAAGGAATAGATATGAAGGAAGTAAGAAATTATTTAGATAAATTAGCCGTGAAGCTAGCCAGCCATGGGTTTGAGGATTTTGCTTTTGATGTGTGGGATGCGGGTACCTCGATAATGAGGTACGCTTCTTCTAACCAGGTAGAGGAAGCTGAAAAAAGATATTACGAAACAAAAAAAGTAGATGATTTAGTAGAGTATCATAACTCGGGGCAAATGGATAGAGACATCGCAACTATGATAAAGGGCGGGAAGTCTTATAAAGAGATAGCAGAGAGAAAATTCAAGCAGATCCAACAGGATAACCCGCCGTATGCGCACGATCAAGGAGCTAAACAGTTAGCAGAAAGTTTAATGCGCGGTGTTCAGAGGGGTGCCATAAGAGCAGCTTCTTTGATTATGTCTAGAATGGCATGTTATCTAAAGGACCTGGGTTATGATAATGAGGCTCAGATACTGCATAGCTCCTTTTCTAAGGTAGCATCTAAGGGCCGTAACGTAGGTGATAAAGTAGAAAATTTTCAAGTAATTTCTCTTGAAGAAATGTATGAAAATTCTACTCACAAAGCTGAGCAGAAACCAATATTAGAAAATATCCAAATAATGGTTAAAACATATGAATCTGTACTAAAGCTTATTAAGAAATTTAAGAAAGATTACGAGAAGCTTATAAAGGTTTACTTGAAACAAACAGGTGAAGAAGTAGACAAAAAAGAATTAGAAGAATATTCAACTAAAATGGTAGAGTTAATCACATACTATGACACTGCAATCAGTAATGAATTCAGGTCTCTCGCAAAGGCTATGGTATAGCCTGATCAAGAGCATTTTAAGGAGCCCCGTTATGAAAGCTCAATTTTTGAGTGAGGCTAGCGGTAAAACTAGTTTTATGAGAGTGATTACCACTTTTATCGTGATTACTATTATGGGAGTGTTTTTGGCTCAGAATATTATGTCTATGATAAACGGTGGTGGGTTAGTTTCTTTGGGGGTGTCTGAAGCTTCATTGTTAGCCGGTCTCTTAGGTATGAAAGCTGCCCAAAGGTTTGGTGAACATAAATCAAGTTCTGTGCAGTCATTGCCCGATAATGAGATGCCTAAGTCGTGAAAAAATCAGATATTCTACCATCTTTGGAGTACTATATGCCAAACCCAAAGGATTATGATAATAAGCAAGATTGGATGGATGCCTGTATGTCCCAACAAAAGGACGAAGGCAAAAATATGAAGAAAGAAGATGAGAGGGATCAGGCAGTAGCCATTTGTCTAAATATGTGGAGAGATAAGAATAAGAAGACTGCCAGTAAGGGCAAGGTAGCGAGCGCCGCCAAAGCTTTATATAAATTATCAAAGAAATTAGAAGATCTTGGAAAGTAAAATGAAATATCTCATATCCGATTCCCTGAGACGTATTGCATCCGCTTTAGAAGTTGATCTAGATAATGTTAAGAATAGCAAAAAGCCGGTTGTTTTCTTAGGTGGAAATGCTTCTGATAATTCCTGGAGAGAAGATATAAAAAAGGAATTTTCCGATAAGATTATGTTTTTGGATCCCTTTGATAAAGATTGGGAAGCAGAAGAAAACATATATAAGGAATTAGAAGCATTGATGAAATCGGACAACGTCGTTTTCTATAAGGGCGGAGAAGGATCTGAAAAAGAAAAAGAATTTCTTGATCAGGTCAAAAAAAGTAATTACGAAGATTTTGACGACTTGAGCGAGCTAAAGAATTATCTAAAAAAGATAAGCGGTAAAATGGAAAAAACTGCTTATCCTATAGTAGGTCAACCCGCTTCTGACCTTAAGTTGGAGAAGCTCGATAAAGAATCCATCGAGGCTTTAATAGAGGATTTAAAACAGGGTGTGGATATTAAGGTAGACCCAGAAGTAAAAAAGATTCCCAATATGTCCGATTTGCATGAGTTGAAAGCTGAAGACATAAAAAAAGAGATAGCTAAAGGTAATCCTTTTTTAAAAGTGTTGCTTGATAAGTATAAGAGTTTACCCGGGAGTAAAAACCCAGCGCTCAAATATGATAAAGAAAAACATATGTATATACCAACTGAATTGGGGCAAATGAGTAAATCAGCAAAGCAAGGAATGGTATATGACCGGAGTTCTACTCAATATGATTTTCCTGAATTAATAGCTGATAAAGTTCTGCGCTGGTCTAAAAAGAATGTCCCGGATATTGCACTAGGAGAAGATGGCAGAGAAGATGAGATTCATGTTACTATTCTTTATGGGTTGTTTACTACAAATCCTTCCGAAGTAGAAGATATTATAAAAAAGTATAACATAGAACCTTTTGAGATAAGACTATCCTTAATTACTGCTTTTTTAAATGGTGACCAGGATGTTTTGAAGATAGATGTAGAATCCTCTGGACTCCACAACCTCCATAAGCTACTCCAAGAAAATATCAAGAATGATAACAAATATCCGGAGTACCGACCCCACGTAACTATAGCCTACCTTAAAAAAGGCGAATCAGAAAATTACATAGGTAGAGATGATTTTCAGGGAATATCGTGCAAGGTGAATAATATTGTTTTTAGCTCCAGAACGGGCGATAAAATAGACATTCCTCTTATTGGTTGATAATATTCTATTAATAATACACATAAGTAGATTCTATAAGATCTCAGACTATATTCATATCCAGAAAGGAGTATGAGATGGCAGAACGTAACTATGTCGCTCTCGTTGATTTCAATGTCAACATCGACAACGGTAAGGAGACAGTAAAAATAACGGCTGGCTCTGAGTTTTCATACGACGGGTTGTATGTTACTTTTGGTGATTCCAGAGGAATGTGCAAACCTCTAGGTAAGATGGCTGGAGAATGGTTTTCAGTATCCAATAATCAGCCAGCACAGACTAAGCCTGCAGCGCCTAACCCCAATACCACTAAATCTAGAGTAGAGAATAGTGATGAAGTACCGAACGCTCCTGTAGTGAATGCGGGGAAAGATCGAGAACTAGAAGGCATGGTGGATAACTATGAAAAGGGTACTTACAAAAATCCTTCAGCAAAAGTTATCCACGATGATGAGGCTGTAGTCGGCCAGGTAAAGAATACCGACCAGAACGCAGTAAAAAATACGACAGGTGTTCAGATGAATGAGCAACCGGATAGCGAAAAAAGGGTTGTTTATGAGGAAGAAAGGGTTGCTAAGGAAACCGTCCCCCAGAAGCCTGATGAGGGTGAAAAGCACCTGAAGGTAGAAGGCGAAGGAGATGGCGTTTTAGTTAAGGAAACCAGTCCTCTGTCTGAAGTAGAAAAGCTTAGGAAGCAGTTAGCAGAAGCTGAGGCTCGTCTTGCCGAATCACAGAAACCCCAGGTTTCTGTCGAAGAGGATGCAGTTAAAAAGACTTCTGCTCTGAATAACCAATCTACTGATATTGGTTCTTCCACTCAGGCTCAAACTATAGAAAAGCCAGCAACTCCAAAGGGGAAACTTTCCGGAAAAAAGACTGGAACTTTGAAGAGAGCGACAAACTCAGGTAGACCTGTAGTGATAGAAGAGCAAGAGGGTACTGTAGTTGGTAAGGTAAAAAATACCAACGTTAATCAGACAAAGGATGGTATTACCATCCGTACCCGTGTGAAGAATATGGATGATGTGGAGGAGGCGGCGGTTACCTATGGTAACTCTGTACCGGATGAACCCTCTGTAGAAATAACCGGGTCTGAACCATCAGCAGTTGACGCCTCTGATGTCGGTGTGCCTGTTCAAAAGGATGCTGATATCGACGTAGAGGATTTACTTAGCGAAATATAAGGTAGGTTCAAGTGGCGGCAAGGGTTTGGAAAGTAGTGGCTGATTATTTAGACGGCCCAAACTATAGCGTTTTCTTTCAAGAACCTGCCTGGATGGACTATATGAAGCAGAAGGCTGAGAAGCCTAAAGGAAAAGCTCCTGAGTCCATTAAGAAGATGATCAAAGAAAAAGGTCTTTCCGAACCCTTCCCCGCCTATAATCCTTATGATTATCAGTCTCCTACTGATAAGCCAAAGGATTTAAAAGACGGGCCTCCTTTTCAAAACGAATTTCCCAATTATCCTATTAATCCTCCCCACGCTGAATTTAACAGAGGTAAAGTATTCAGCCCAGGTGGAGTAATGGATTATAAGTATAAGACACGTAACCAAGATTGGACACAGGATCCGAGCGAGCAGTATCCTGCCATCAGTATAGACCGTAAGTATGCTTCTGATGAGCAGGTAAAGAGGGTGGTAGCTGGGTACTTACTCCAGCATATGCCTCTGGTGCTCAATCCAGAAGATTTCGATGATTTTGGAGCGTATATAAAGACAGCCGCAAGCTTAAATGAGATCATATCAAAGGATTTTCACTATAAAAATGATGAAAAGATTAATAGAGCAGAACAGTGCTCTGTAAAACGCTTGAATCGACCAAGTGAGATAGAGCAAGGAATGATACGCTACCATGTAAATTGTACTGGGTCCCCGGATACACATACAGTTGTTTTTCAGTTTATGAGGGATAAAACAGGGAGACGTCCTGACACATATGCAGATTACCCTGTACAGATAGCGTGTAGCTGTGAATCTTTTCTTTTTTATGGGGCTCAGTATTATGCCGTGCAGGGTGAGTACATGTATATGCCGAGATTTAGAAGATCCTTGGTTCCTCCCACTCCACACGAACAGATTTCTAGCACGGAAGGCAACAGACTGAATCCTGGTAGAGGTTTGAATTTTAGGGTGTGTAAACATATTCTTGCTTGCTATAACCAAATAAAAGGAATGAGGATTACAAAATACTATAGAAATTACCCGGAAATTGGGGCTCCTTCGAAGATAATGAATAAGGAGCAGTGGAAAAAATTACTTAAGTTTGAATTTACTAAAGAAAACATTGTAAAAAGATTGACCTCATCAAAGCCAAAAATACCAGCATACTATTCTAGTAAAAACATTAAACCTGAGTTAAATAAGTGGTTTAGAGAAGTATATGTTCCTAGAACAGAAGATGAAAAGATAAAGATTCTTGAAACGTTAGTGGAGCATCCTGAAGAAATTTTCTTTCTTGCAATAAAGGATGCGTACTTCCGACAGGGTAATCTTTCGAAGAGATATGTTGATAAGGTATATGATCTACTGTCAAAAGTTATAATGCCAGAAAGTGACCAAGAGCCCAGACAAGAGAAAATGGAAGGGGTGCCTGAGGAACAACAAGAGGTAGGCAAAGGCACTGGTATGGTCATTCCAGATGTAGAGAATATCCTGTCCGAGCGTGTAGAAGGTGAATTCGATGAAAGCATGATAAAAGATATTGAGACAGAGATAGAAAATATTAACCCGGAACTAAAGGGTGATAAGAAGGAACAAGCTATAGAAACCATAAAGTCTCAATTGATTGATGGCTTAGCCAAAGAAATAGAAGATGAGCTTAAGAAGCCTTATGCTACCACGCCACAGGAAAAAATAGATAACAAATTAAAAAAGATAACACCTACATCTATAAGGAGAAAAATATGGAAGTCTATACAGCAGAATGGTCTGCAGCAGATATTAGGGGAGCTATAAATTTAGGATTCCATTATTTAGAAAACATGGACTGTATTGTGGGTCATGTGTTTACGCCTCCCATATTAATGAAAAATATCATTATAGAGTGCTCCGAGGATGTAGTGTTTGACTTCATACCCGAAGGCATCGGCTTAATTAGAACAGCCTATTTAAAGTATAAGTTTGGGAAGAATAATAAAATTGTTTTTGTCGATCAGCATAAGACAAAAGAGGTGGTCATTACTTTAAAATAAAGATCAATATAGATATATTATACCAGACAATATAAGGAGATAACATGCCTACCTATGAATACCGCTGCAGTGAATGTGGGACAATAAAGGAAATTGTCCACTCAATCAAGGAATCCCCAAAGTTTTTTTGTGAGTCATGCGATCCTGAAAATAAAAAAGACCCCTTAGAGCGTCTGATTTCCCAAAACATAGCCGGGGGCTTTTGCTTTAAAGGGATGGGTACGGAGAGCATGATTTGGAAAGAGAAGCGTATAAGGAATAAGAAAAACGCTGATCTTGAGATGCGCCAGTTGGAGCGTTGGGGAGGTTCCACCCCTAAGCTTACCCCAAATGTTGGTGGTGAGGTCTATGATAGCTGGGACGATGCCGGTAAAGCTGCGAAATCCAAGGGTTTAGATGACTCAAAGTATAAGCAGCAAGCTGAGGCCAGTAAGAGTATCAGCAAAGTATCAGGTATTGATGACAGTAAGTGGAAGGCTGTGAAAGAGAAAAAGAATTCCGTATGACCCCAAATTATATAACCATGGTAGGATGGTTAGGATCTTTTTTCTTAATAGCTTGCGGAGTCCCTCAGCTTTTTAAAACCGTTAAAACAAAAAAAGTAGATGATATATCTATTCTTTTTTTGTTATCTTGGTTTTTTGGAGAAGTTTTTTCTCTTTTATTTGTGCTGATCCGAGCACCTGAAGTTCCCCTAATAGCAAACTATTCATGGAATCTTTTGATAACCGGGACGCTTTTGGTTTTTTATATCGTATATAGGAGATAAAGATGGAAAATGCCCTTAAAAAAGGATTAAGCTTAAGTCTTATTGTGGGCCCCGGTGAATCCTCTGAGCTGGAGAGATGTTTAAAGTCCTGTATTGGATCATTAAACGGGAAAAAGGATCTTTTTGATGAGATAAACATCACATTTGCTACAAAAAAAGAAGACGATAAAGTCTGGGAGGTAGCAAAAAAGTATGGTACTAAAGTTACGAGATTCGATTGGATAAATGATTTTTCTGCTGCAAGAAATTTCAACTTCAACCAATCAGAGATGTCTCATATCTTCTGGGTAGATGCCGATGACGTTATAAAGCCCGAGCAGTACGATAAGTTACTGGAAAGAAAAGAACGTATCTATCAGTTAGATATGATTTTAATTTCCTACGTATACGCGCACGACAACGAAGATAAACCTGTCATAGTTCTACCCCGCGAACGAATAGTCAGAAATTGCCCTCAGATAAGGTGGGAGGATCCGATACACGAGTACCTTCCCATGCTAGCAAACTTTAAAATGCAGGAATGGAAAGATTTAGCGCTTGACCACTATCGGATGAAACCATTTAATCCGGAGCGAAATGTTTCCATACTAGCGGAACAGTACAAGAAGCCTACCTGTACACCTCGGAATAAGTTTTACTATGGAAAAGAATTATTTGATATACAGCAGTACGATAAAGCTCTTCCTATTCTTGAAGAATATGTAAACGAAGGAAAAGATTTCCGAGATAATCTAACGGTTGCTTGCATAAAACTAGCAACGTACTATTACGTAAATAATGATAAGCCCTCTGCAAAGGATTTTGCTCTAAGGGGTATGCGGTTTAATAGTGAGTATGCAGAGAACTACGTAATAGTAGGAGATGTGTTAGCTGAATCAGGATTGTTTGATGAGGCTATCCAATATTATTCAGAAGCATCCGGCAAGAAGCTAACCGGGGGTATGTCTCAGCTAGTAGATTATTACGGGTTTATTCCGAATTATCGTTTAGCCGTGATGTACGCCAATAAGCGGGATTATAAGAAGTCCAAGGAATATGCCTTACAGGCATTGGAAATAAAACCTAATAATCCTGAATTAAAAAATTTGGTAAACCAATTGGACACCAACATCTCTGAGAGCGAAAAAGAGAAGGTAATGGATGAGAACTTTGTAAATGAGTTGCAAAAGTTCTTGTCTGACCATAATTTTTCCTTAGCTGTTGAAGAAAACAATTCTTTCTTTGGAAGAATAAAACTTTCTGTAAAAAAGAATGTTTCTATAGCCTGGATGTTGCCTGGTATAAATCCAGAAGATCCTGCCACCCGTATACGTCGGTTGAATATAAATAAATATTTTAACGATAACTCTGTCGGTGTCAAAACATGTATAGTAACCAATTATCTCACACTGTCTCCTTATGAGATAAGAAACAAGATAGGCGAGAGCACCGTAGCTGTTTTTACGACCTATACCTCGAAGGATAAGGAAGCAATAGATTATCTGAAAAATATAGGAGTACGAGTAATCTATGATATCGCTGAAGCCATCTTTGATATGCCGGGTGTTGCAGAATGCCTGAAATTAGCGGATGGTATAGTATGCTGTTCCGAGAAGCTTGCAGAAATGTGTATGGAAAGAGGCCTGCGGAATGTAATGGTTATTAAGGATGCCATAGAAAAGTGGGCTCCAGTAAAAGAACACAAAGAAATAGAAAAACCAAAAGCTCTCTATATGGGTATGGGCGGTAACAGCTTTCTTGTTACAGAATTCTTAAAAGACACAATTACTGAAGCTGGTTATGATTTAGAAGTAATTACTGAATGGGATGACGCTACTAAGAAATGGTCATTGGAAACCTGGGCGGAAGATATGGTAGCGTGCGATGTTGTGTTATGCCCCCAAAGAGTTGACGTGCAGCCTGCGAAGTCGGACGTTAAGGCCTCAGTAGCAATGGCATTGGGAATGCCCGTTATAGCCAGCAGCCTGCCTTCTTATAGAACTATAATCAAAAATGGTGAAAACGGATACATATGCGAGACTAAGGACGATTGGAAAGAAGCTCTGATTAAATGCAAGGATTATAAACATAGAGCAGAAATCGGAAAGAAAGCTAGAGAATCTATAAAGGATCATAGCATAGAAAAAGTAACTGAGCAATGGAAGCAGGCTAGCCTGGAAACTCTTGAGAGTGAACAGACAAGCGTTCAGATCCAGCAGTCAACTCCAGATAAAAGAAGAGACATTGTAGACATAATCATTCCTAATTATCAGAATGTAGACTATTTGAAGATGTGTCTCACATCGATAAGGATGAATACACTTTATCCTTATCATATCATCATTTCGGATGCAGGTAGCAATAAAGATACATGGGAGTACCTTAAGTCATTAAAGGGAATTACGATCCTCGGCGAGGAGGGTGTTAGAAAAACATATTCCGAAACATGCAACACCGGGATAGAAGCGTCTTCTTCTAAGTTCTTTGTGATTATTAATTCTGATATTATCGTGTCCAAGGGTTGGATTACAAATATGATGGACAAGATGACGTCAGTTGATCGATTAGCTGCCTGCGGAGTCCTATCTAATTGTGATAGAGGGTGGCTGCACAATGTCCCTGGCAGAGATGACATACCGCAGTACCCTATGCGTTTAGAAAAAGCAGGAATAGATCTGGTTCCCGGCATGAAGAAAGATCAAATAGCTCCTCATATAGAAGAGCTGTACGCTTTTATGGATGCCTCTAACAAGAGATACAAAGGAAAATTTACCCCTCAGAAATGGGTAGCTGGTTACGCTACGGTATATGCACGCAGTGCTATTAATGAGGTCGGTCTCTTTGATCCTAGATATAAAAATGGGTGCGAAGATTCAGACCTTTGCTATCGTTTAGAGAAGTGTGGCTATGCCATGGGTCAGGCTATTGATGCTTTTGTTTTCCATTTCGGGGGCGTAAGCAGGGGTGCTTATCAAGATGAGGGGCGGGAGCATTACGATAAGGAAGACAAGGAAAATCATGCAAAGATTAGAACTAAGTGGGCTAAACCCAGAGTGGCTATTTACACAGGACCAGCATGGGAGCCTTGGGATAAGGAAAAAGTTGATGAGGGCATGGCCGGATCAGAAACTTGGGCAGTGTATTTAGCCGAAGCCTTTGTACGAAAAGGGTATGAGGTAAGAGTGTACAATGATCTTACGGGAGATAAGAAAATACCCAAGGTAGAGCCTGTTTATTTAGATGGAGGTAGAGGAGTCGCCGGTGGAGTAATCTATAGGGATTACTCTGAGATGATGGAAGATCTAAAGTACGACCATATAGATCATTTCATATGTTCACGCTCGGTTGCTCCTTTTTACGAAAATCTGCATTCAGGACGAAACTATGTAATGATACATGATATCTGGTTGTCACAGGATCCTAATTATGATTTAATTTCCTGGAAAATACAGAGGTATGCCTATTTAAGTGAATGGCATAAAGCATTTCTCTTACAGCATCATAAAAACATGCCTGCAGAGAAAATGTTTTTAACAGCGAATGGAGTAGTGCAGGATTGGTACTCCGATGTAGATAGTTATGAAAAGAAAAATATGGCTGTTTACAGCTCTTCCCCTGATAGGGGTTTATATCAGCTACTACAGATGGTACCTATGATTAGAGAAGAAGTAAAAGATTTTGAGCTGAATGTTTGCTATGGTTTTTATAACTGGGAAACCGCCGCAAAGTCTCGAAATGATATAGCATCTCTCCATTTGATAGAAAAAATTAAAGATCTGATGAATCAGCCTGGTGTAAATTACTTAGGAAGAGTCTCTAAAAAGGAGTTGGCTGAGTTACAGAAGCAAGCTAAAGTTTGGCTTTATCCGACCTGGTTTGCTGAAACCTTCTGTATAGGAAGCGTAGAGTGTGGCCTTAGCAAGTGTGCCCTGCTTACAACGGATCTAGCAGGATTACAGACGACAGCCAAAGATGCTGCGATAATGCTTAACCCGAACGGATTGAGCAGAGACGGAGAGTACCCAGACACGTATATAAATGAATTCGTTAGCAAAGCTATTGATCTACTAAATAACGAGGAAGTTAGAAGAGAATGGGCTGATAAAGCTTATAATAAGATGCTAAATTATACATGGGATAAAATCGCAGACGGATGGGAACAACAATTTAAAGACTAAGGGGAATAAAAATGGTGAAAGCAATTCATGTAGCTAACGGTAAGCATTATTATAATGCTAATTTTGATGGTTTTAATTTTGATGGCACTAACAACTTTGTTTATCTACAGAACGTAAAAAAGCAAGAAGTGGTATTTGGTGATAATAGGAAGATCATTGCTAATTGCGTAGATGTCTTGGCTGTATACCTGCCTATATCTCAGACATATACCACAATTGTAGATAAAGAACCTGATTGGGTTAAGCCTGTAGAGGGGTAGACCTGAATATGTTTTTTATTTACGGTACTAAGTTAGCAGATTTACGAGAGTGAGCGGGAAAGCCCACGACTTCAGTCGTGGGAGTACGTCAGGGATGCACAGCTTAAGATGTTAGGTACAAACATGTGGGTACAGCTAGCGGAAAAGCTAGCTCCTTCGAATTTGGTAGTGAGAAACATAATTCTCAATGAGATACTTATAAACAACCGTAAGAGAAAAATGGAGAATCGCCTCCAGAAAGTATGCAATATCCTTTTCGGAAGAGATTGTATCTGGCAAGAGGGGAAACCAGCAGTACCATAGCAAATATCCTTCCTTCTTCCACGAGCTCTTAAGTATGCTCTCTCCCTCCAGATTTCGCCTCTATTATTAATATTCTTTTAATAAGGCCTCTCTTCATATAACTCATAATAAGAGAGGTTAATATGGCAGCGCCTAAAATTCAAATATACTTTAATGATGAAAAGATTAGATTGTACTGGTCAAAGGCTGACTCTAGTACATATAGAGGTTTCTTTTTGTACTATTCGACGTCTTCGGCTATGGCTGGTGAGTCTAAGGTAACTGATAAGGAACTACCTAATGTAGTAGATTCCACCTACAGCCGTGAACATATAATTTATACTTTTAACCGCAGCGATATCAGCATGCCTTTAGATTCCGGTTTTTTTGCTCGATTGAAAGGTGTAACGCCAGCCGGATCTGAAGACTCAGCCAGCCCTGGGCCCACTGTTTATATACCAAGCACTTATGAAAAAGTACCACAGTACCAGGCAGTGATTATTCACGGGTATGATCCAGAGTTTGGTGTGTGGAGGAGGAGCAAGATGCGTAAGGATACTACTGGAGGTAGTGACGCAGGTGAGATAGATACCTTCTAAAGGAACTACTAATGATTGAAAGTAACCGCACAGCTGGGATAACAAAATATCTGGATTCTCCATCTCAGGTATTTAATAGGCTAAAGGACGAGACTCTATTATTCTTTGACACAGAAACTACTGGTCTTAACCCCCACCAGTGCCAGTTGACTGAAATTGCTGCTCAGGTAGTAAGAGGCCCTAGCTTTGAAGTCATTGATAGCTTTGATAGGAAAATAGATCTTAACGAAAAGACTTTGAATAAAATCAAAGAGGAGTCTGAGGGTCACAAAGACCCTAAAAAAATGACTGTCGAACAGATTCTAAAGATGAATCGATATCACGATAATACTAAAAAGTCAGAATCTGAAGACAAAGTGTTGAATGACTTTTATGATTTCTGCAAAAAGTATAATCCTATTATAGTAGCTCAGAACGCAAAATTTGATCTTGATTTCGTTAACACTCGTGGAGATAAAAAGATACCGAATAAGGGTGTTTATGACACAATGCTTATGGCACGGTATTGGTTCATCCCGGCTGTTAAAACTCTTTCAGAAAAAGATGTATTAAAGGAAAAAATTAGAAGTCGAATTATTACGGATGATAAAGGAAAAATTCGATCCACTTTAGGAAATCTTATTAAAGCTTTTGCTGAAAAAATCTCAGGATGGCACCGTGCTATAGATGATGTAAAATCTACGGTTAAGGCGTTCCAAAAGATTATGAACTACTTCGAGGAATATAAGGATGTTCATGAAGAAGATAAATATAAGAGTGAGATGGGAAAAGCACTAAGACGGCAAAAAGAAGTCACTATGACGCCTGGTAAAAAGAAGTGGCTGGAAAAGCAAAGAGGCAAGAAATTGGAATATAAGTATGCCTCAAGTATTGTGAGTGCTTTGGATCTATTAGCAGATAAGTTAGAATTTAAAGGATATACGAAAAAAGCATGTCAATTAGATATACTTAGTAATTCTATAGAATCATTTATTAGATAGTCTATTAAGGTGCTAACTAATAATCTTTTAATACGGCAAGATTTATGAGAGGAGTCTTTTTATAGGGCTCTATTTACATAAAACACTGTAGAAATAACTCCTAAAGGAGGAAGTAAAAATGGCTGACAATCAATTAAGAATTCAGTACACCGGTACAAATGTTGGTAAGATTTACCTCAATGATATCGGAAAACGTTACCAGCTCGGTGGAGGCCAGGAAGGTGATTATTACAATCATTCTGGTCAAGATAGATACATCATCTGGGGAGAAACTCTCGTCCTGCAGAAGAGCGGTGAAGTTCTCAGCTCCTGGGCTGATGGTATTCTGAAGTATTTCTCAACTGAAAGCAGCTCAACTGCTTTTACCAATGGCGCTCCTCTGACTATTACTGAGGGTACCTACACATCTGCTGACGAGGTTCCTCGTTCAGATATTGGTGTGACTTCTGGTTCCCGTTTTGAGGACTCCTACCTCACTCGTCTTGCTAATGACCGTTGGGAACCGACCGGTGCTGCTGGTGCGACTGGTAAGTTCGTTGGTACTATCTAAGTTGGATAGGTAATGGTGCTACTGCTCCTTCGGGGGCAGTAGCTTCCTATAAATTTTTATTATAGATGAAATAAAAGGAATATAGAATGAATAACAGCACAATACATGGAGACTTAATTCACACGGATGAAGGTGTAAAAACCTGTGACTTATATCTCGCTGCTTTTTTTGTTTCCGCAGCGTGCCCTATTAAGAAGACACTTAAGGATCCAAGAAGAGTTTATTTTCTTTTTGATAATCCTGAAATCATAGAAAAGTTAAGAGAAGATTATTACACTCGACAGGCTAATATTGATGCACTAACTTATGCCGATAATATTAAATCTTTAAAAAGTCTTTGCGCAAGCATAACTGATAACTTAAGGAGATGAGGTAAAAAGTGGCAACCTCTGATACTTTTCAAGGACGAATAGGAACCGTATCTCCAGCCTTCGCCCAATACTACGAAACTATCGGTATTAATTTAGATATAGGCGCTTCTGGGGTAGCAGGCGTAACTGGTGCAAATACCCTTCAACCCTGGAAGCATGTTGTAGGTCTAACAGGTATACAGGGCAGCAATAGAGTACACTCCAACCACGAGTATTAAAATGCTTAGAACTACTGCTGTACAATCTATGAAACTGCTTGCTTCCAAGAATTTTGAATTGGGTGAGGTAGTTTTTAAAGGTTTTGATTCGGTCGAAGAGTACGAGTCTGAAGGTACTATTAATATCACTAGAGATAACTTTGATCAACAAATAGAGCACGAATACAACCAGCTGGATATTTGGGCAGAGCTTTCAATTTCATATTCTGGTGATTGCCCGGATAGCTATAGAGTAATTAATTCCATGATTATGGATTGGGTTGATGATAACGAGGATAAAATTAAAGAGATCGTTAATCCAGAATTGAAAAAATTTCTAAATGATAAATATCCTGACATAGATGATTCCGATTTGGATACTGACTTTGATGATTATATATGGGAAGATCAGGTTGATTATACCCCTGAAGTTGATATAGAAAATAAGAAAATAGATTTTTCTGTTGAGCTAGTCCTTGAGATAGCTGATGAAAACGAGGACGAAGAGGATGAAGAATAAAAACAAAGAGGGAATTTAGCGATACAATGGTTAACAACAATGTCGCTGATGGGCCTGACAGATCCAGACCAGATTATAGAGAAGTTAAGCCTGTTAACCAATCTACTAATGTTACTTCCACTAATAGAAGTGGTGGCCCATTAGTGGGTGAGCTGCAGACAAAACAAAAATAAGGAGTGAAAAATGCCTAGAGATACAAGACCTGGAGGAAACAGGATTCAGCCGGATGCTTTTCCTCATGAGCAAACAAATCAGACTAAAGCTGAGAAAGTAACACAAGTACCGAGCGGTACAATTGTCGGAGAAAAAAAGGATTACATAAACGGTTAACCTTCAGCTTAATCAGATCCACTAAGGCTGGGCAGAAATGTCCAGCCTTTTTTGTTTTAAAGGCATAGGTAATAATGTTTTAATAAATCTTGTTATTGATATCTATGTTTCCCGGAGGTATTAATCTTGAAGACTTTTTATATAGGCAATAAAGTAGGCCCAGAGGATTTATTTGCCCTATTTTATACAAGCAATTATCCATTTTCTCCATATTACGTAAGATATCAGATTGATTTCTATGATCCTGATGAAGATGATTGGTTTATTGTAGGCACTCCAAATAGAATACCTGTAGAGGTAGCTACCGGGAACTTTGGCGCTAACTTTTATGTTGAGCTTGATTGGAGAAGAGGTAAATATAGAATCTCTTGGAAATATAAAGTTAATTCCGATTCCTCCCTTCAGATACGAGTAGAAGAATTTTTAGTTGCTACTCGCCTCACCGATGGTAACCAAAATTTTACTGGCATATCGTTTACAGGACCCCAACCCGGGTTTAGCGGATTCATTGGAGAAACCGGGGATCTTGGAGTCGAGTATCAAATACGCCTTTTAGGCGTGACTGGTCCTATAGGACCTAAAGGAAACCCCGGAGCTACTGGTGTAGGTCTTGGAGCCACAGGCTTACAAGGACCTCAGGGTACCACGGGTGCTAGAGGTATCACAGGTCCAGGATATATAGGGTCAGATGGACCGACAGGCCCTCAGGGTGTTACCGGTTTTAGAGGAGATACAGGCCCACAAGGAAAAGGCGAAACTGGGTTAAGGGGTTCTACCGGATTAAAAGGCCCTACAGGTGCACAAGGTATCACAGGCTTAGGTGTCACTGGTTTAATAGGACCTACAGGATTACGTGGTGCTACAGGCATACAGGGTACTCAGGGGATACAGGGACAAACAGGGTTAGGCGTAACAGGCTTGCAAGGACCTACAGGGAGTAGGGGGGCAACTGGGATAATAGGCGCAACGGGTGCCCGTGGAACAACAGGTATAGGAGTGACCGGATTAAGAGGTCCTACGGGTATCCGGGGATTGACCGGAATAGGTATCCAGGGAGATACGGGGGCTCTGGGTAATACAGGTGCTAGAGGAGCGACAGGTCCTGGTTACGTAGGTTCAGATGGACCTACCGGAACCCAAGGTGAAACTGGAATCCAAGGGGAAACCGGAGCTCAAGGTGAGACCGGTATTCAAGGGGAAACGGGAGCTAAAGGTGCGACGGGGACACAAGGTGTAACCGGCTTACAAGGAGAAACTGGTTTACAAGGAGAAACTGGATCTCAAGGTCAAACCGGGATTCAGGGAGAGACCGGATTGCAAGGAGAGATCGGAATCCAGGGTGATACCGGAATAGAGGGTCAAACAGGAGTCCAGGGATATACCGGGATTCAAGGACAAACAGGAATTCAGGGCGAGACCGGATTAAGAGGTTTTACTGGTGTTCAGGGCGAGACCGGATCTAAAGGGGATACAGGTGCTCAGGGAGTAACTGGTTTAGGTGTAACTGGGTTAGCCGGTCCTACAGGTATCCAGGGTCCTACGGGTGTCGGCGTTACGGGCCCTCAAGGCCCCAAAGGAGAAACTGGTCCTACTGGTGAAATAGGAGAGCAAGGCCCAACAGGGCCTCAGGGGCCCACAGGCTACCAAGGGCCAACGGGTTATCAAGGATTAACTGGTGCTTCTGGTGTAGATGCTCCTCAGGGAGAAACTGGCTTAAGAGGGCCTACAGGGGCTCAAGGAGAAACCGGGGTTCAGGGTGAAACTGGTGTAATAGGGGAAACTGGTTTGCAAGGCCCTGCTGGATCTCAGGGTAGCACAGGAATTCAAGGCGAAACTGGTTTGCAAGGACCGACTGGTTCTTTGGGAGAAACCGGTATACAAGGAGAAACCGGAGCTCAAGGAGAGACTGGAGTCCAAGGAGAAACGGGTGCCCAAGGTAGCACAGGTACCCAAGGTGAAACTGGAATCCAGGGGGAGACAGGATATCAGGGTGAAACGGGTATTCGAGGTGTAACCGGTATTAAAGGCACGACAGGTACTCAAGGAGAAACGGGTGCTCAAGGGAGCACAGGAACTCAAGGAGAAACTGGAATCCAAGGAATTCAAGGCGAAACTGGAGCCCAAGGAATTCAAGGCGAAACTGGAGCCCAAGGGATACAAGGTGAGACTGGTTTACAAGGGGAAACCGGTGTCCAAGGCGAAACTGGAGCTCAAGGAGAAACAGGCATCCAGGGTGAAACTGGAGTCCAAGGAATTCAAGGCCAAACAGGTGCTCAAGGAATTCAAGGCCAAACTGGGTTGCAGGGAGTTACTGGAATCCAAGGCCAAACCGGAATTCAAGGTGAAACCGGAGTTCAAGGACAAACGGGAGCACAAGGCGAAACAGGAATTCAAGGTGAAACCGGAGTTCAGGGAGAAACAGGTTTTGGAGCCACTGGAGCACAAGGTGTAACAGGGATCAAAGGGGAAACGGGGACCCAAGGAGAAACGGGTACCCAGGGAGTAACTGGTTTAGGTGTAACTGGGTTAGCTGGTCCTACAGGTATCCAGGGTCCTACAGGGGTCGGTGTAACAGGTCCTCAAGGCCCCAGGGGAGCTACAGGCCCAACTGGTGAAATAGGAGAGCAAGGCCCTACCGGAGCCCAAGGTCCTACAGGCTATCAGGGTCCCACAGGTTATCAAGGATTAACTGGTGCTTCTGGTGTAGATGCTCCTCAGGGAGAAACTGGCTTAAGAGGTCCTACAGGACCACAAGGCGAGACAGGTGCGAGAGGAGAAACCGGCGCTCAAGGCACCACGGGTTTAAGAGGTCCCACTGGATCTCAGGGGGAAACCGGTGCCCAAGGAGAGACAGGCGTACAGGGTGAGACAGGCATCCAAGGGGAAACCGGGGTACAGGGAGAGACTGGAGTCCAAGGGGAGACTGGAGCCCAAGGAGAGACTGGTATTCAAGGTGTCCAAGGTGAAACTGGTGTACAAGGCGAAACCGGGGCACAGGGTCAAACCGGAGTACAAGGTGAGACTGGAGTCCAGGGTATTCAGGGTGAGACCGGTATTCAAGGGGACACTGGGGTCCAAGGTATCCAAGGTGATACTGGGGTACAGGGTATTCAGGGTGACCAAGGGGATACAGGAGTCCAGGGTATTCAAGGTGAAACCGGAGTCCAAGGTGACCAAGGCGAAACCGGAGTGCAGGGAGAAACTGGAGCTCAAGGAGAAACTGGAGTACAAGGTATCCAGGGTGAAACCGGAGTTCAAGGCTTTCAGGGAGAAACTGGAGTCCAGGGAATACAAGGTGACCAAGGGGAGACTGGTATACAGGGTATTCAGGGAGAGACCGGAGTACAAGGTATACAAGGGGAGACTGGGGTACAGGGAATTCAGGGTGATACTGGTGTTCAAGGAATTCAAGGTGAACAGGGAGAGACCGGTACCCAAGGTATTCAAGGGGAAACCGGTGTTCAGGGTATTCAGGGGGAAACCGGTGTTCAAGGGGAGCAAGGTGATACAGGTGCTCAGGGAGAGACCGGCACCCAGGGAGAAACAGGTTTACAAGGGGAAACTGGAGTTCAGGGTATTCAGGGAGAAACCGGAATTCAAGGTGACCAGGGCGAAACAGGTGCCCAGGGAGAAACCGGAGTACAAGGAATCCAGGGTGACCAAGGTGAAACTGGTGTTCAAGGAATTCAAGGTGAGCAGGGAGAAACCGGAGTACAAGGAATCCAGGGTGAAACCGGGGTCCAGGGCACCCAAGGAGATACAGGTGTTCAAGGTATTCAAGGCGACCAAGGTGAAACCGGGGTCCAGGGTATCCAAGGTGACCAGGGTGACACTGGTTTACAAGGAGAGACCGGGGTTCAAGGCATACAAGGGGAAACTGGTTCCCAAGGAATCCAAGGTGAAACAGGTATCCAAGGGGAAACCGGAGCTGAAGGTGAAACTGGTGTACAGGGCGAAACCGGTGTGCAGGGGATTCAGGGTGATACTGGAGTTCAGGGAGAAATAGGAGCACAGGGTGAGACTGGGGTTCAGGGAGAAACAGGTGCTCAGGGTGATACTGGAGTTCAGGGAGAAATAGGAGCACAGGGTGAGACTGGAGTTCAGGGAGAAACAGGTGCTCAAGGTGAAATTGGAATTCAAGGGGAGACCGGAGAACAGGGAATCCAAGGAGAAACGGGTGTCCGAGGTGAAACCGGAGCACAGGGAATCCAGGGGGAAACCGGTGTTCAAGGTGAGACTGGAGTCCAAGGCTCTCAAGGGGAAACCGGTGTACAGGGAGAAACCGGAGTCCAAGGCGTCCAGGGAGACCAAGGAGAAACCGGGGTACAAGGTATCCAAGGAGAAACTGGAGTACAGGGTGATCAGGGAGAAACTGGTGTACAGGGCGAAACAGGTGTCGATGGTGGTGCCTCTGGATCGATACAATTAGTAATAGATGGGGCTGGCTCCGCCATAACAACAGGAATAAAGGGCGACCTTAGATTACCTTTTGGGATCACCATTACAAAAGCCACTTTATTAGCAGATCAATCTGGTTCCATTCAGGTCGATCTTTGGTATGATACCTATGATAACTATCCGCCTACGGATGCCGATAGCATTACGGCTAGTGCTCCTCCGACGTTATCTTCGGCAGTAAAAAGTGAAGATTCCACCTTAACCGGGTGGACTACATCTCTTTCCGGTGGGGGTACAATTAGAGTAAATGTTGATAGCGCTACTACTGTTACTCGTGTGACCTTAATCCTAGATTACAATAAGAGTTAAGATATGGCTGATACAGCAGTAAGCTCGGTACAAATAGGACAAAAGATAGTATCGTCCGCTGATTCTTCAGATACTGTAACAATTAGTTCCGTAGACACTACAAAGTCTGTCCTTTTTTATAGCGTACGAATGTCTGAAGGATCTGGGCCTGACGAAGAGAGAATAGTAGGAGAATTAACAGACAGCACTACTTTAACATTTACTAAAAGAAGCTCTGGTTTAGATATTATAGTAGAGTGGAAAGTTGTAGAGTTTAGCTCCGGTGTGTCTGTGCAAAGAGGGAGCATCACGGGGGCATCCTCAACGGAAGATGTGACTATTACCAATGTATCAGATACTACAAAATGTTTTGTTCTGGTAAATTCTTTTTATGATGATTCTTCCTATAATAGGACTCCTGAAGTAATTACTGGATATCTGTCTTCGACTACAAATTTGAGGTTAGAGTGTGGTAGTGGTAACACAAACGGCATATGGGTATGGCAGGTAGTAAAAATAGACAATGCCAGTGTTCAGACTGGTGAGTTTACTATGACAACCATAAGCGCTACTGCTACTATCTCGTCGGTGACTACTTCGAAATCTTTTGTTGTATCAGGGGCTCGGGATTCCGCCGCGAAGGTTAACGGTCCAGATGACTGGTCTATTACTTGTGATTTAACAAATTCTACAACAGTAACTGCTTACAGAAAAAATAACGCTAGAGATCTTGTAGTTAGGTATCACGTTGTATCTCTGTCTGATACCGATTTTTCTGTCCAAAGGAATTTAGAAAGTATTACTTCCACATCTGCTCAAAATATTACAATTTCATCAGTAGATACCGATAGATCCGTGCCTATCGTAGGGGGTAAAGGTAATTTTAGTGCTATTACCAGTGAGGGCAGCACCAGTAACGGACTCCACCATATAGGAACTACTTTAATTCTTACCTCTTCAACTAATTTGCAGGTAGAAAATGAAGGGTATACCTCTGGTGATGACGTGGATCTATATTGGCAAGTTCTTGAGTTTCCCGGAGAAGCATTGGCTGTTATCCCAATGCAGATCATCTGGATCCCAAGCATAAACTAAATAATGTATTAATAAAAAATTACCTACGGGTTTAAAGATAAATAAGGAGAGATAAATGTCAGTAGCTTTTTATCCGGGTCAAACGCTAGAAAGCACAGACCTTAATATTATCATAAGAAACGACACAGGAACCCCTGTAGATCCGTTTTATATTCGTTACTCGCTTTTTGATAATACTACTGGTATTCCCGTCCTTATAGGAGCTCCAAATAGAGTGCCCGCGACCACCGGGGTTGGTAAGTACTATGCAAATGCTACTTTACCACTAGATTCCAATATAGGCGATTGGATGATCCATTGGGATTTTAGAGAAACCTCAGGCAGTCCGATGGTACAGGTAGTCCAAGAATTTAATGTAGTGGACCAGGAAGTACGAATAACTGTATCCGATAATAATAACATGAATGATATGATCCGTAGAGTCAGAGTGCTCTTGCGAGACAATAATCCCGACAGAAATTATCGCTTCAGACCACCAGCTTCAGAAAAGTTCCTACAATCTCAAGCACAGGTTTTTGGTTATATCTGGGAAGATGAAGAAATACTTGAATACATTTTAATGGCTATTGATGACTTTAATGCTGCCCCTCCTGTAACCGGGGTAACTATAGATAGTATCCCGCTGAGATGGCGTACAGCCGTTATTCTTAGGGCTTGTTCGTTTGCCTGTTTTGCTATTGCAATGAACTGGATAGCTGATGAGTTTTCCGTAAAAGGGGACGAAAAGGTTAAGGTTAAGGACGAGGAAGGTAACGTTTATGAATTATCATTAGAAGAACTATTTGATGTAATATATGGTGATAAAATTTTGGAGATGGAGAAAGAAGTACGGGACGAATATAAGAAAGTTATGAAGGAACTAGATAGTGATCAATTAGTTATGAATAGAGAAAAAAACACATTTGTAAAAACCATAAAAAAAGTTTTCAGGAAGATAAAGGATATCCTTGTAAAGAAAAAAGCATACAATGTTGATAAGATAAAAGAATCTTTTTATAAAGGTAGGCTAGAAGTAAAAAGCTTATCGGAAGATAAGGGGAATGTTGATTGGGTACCTATAAAGGATATATATAGGCACAATTCCCTATATAAAAAGATGATAAAGGTAGTTACGGATAAAGGAGATGTAGTAGTAACCGACGACCACAGTTTGTTTTCTTGGGAGACAAAAAAGCCTATAGCAGCTAATAAGTTGAAGATAGGGTATCCAATAATAGCTAATGAAAATAATATTTTAGTAAAAGCTGTCATAAGAAGTATAGAAGATAATCCCGCCGAAAATTATACATATGATTTATGCGTACCTGGAACCGAGAGCGCTTTTTTGTCCTCTGGTATTTTGGTTCATAATTCTTATACCATATCAGGCGTATCTCTGGATGTTGATAAAAGTGCAAAATATGAAGGTATGAAGAACAACTTTATCACTGAGTATGATAAGTTAAAAGAACAAGCCAAGAGATCTATTAAGATCATCCGTGGCCTTCGTCAACCGAGATACGGTGTGGGCATTTCCTCAGCACTCGGACCCTATAGTAGCCCGGGTGTCCAAGCCCGCCGCAACTTTATATCTGGCTTTAGAAATTAATTTTCTTTATTGATTATATTTATTTGTCTTTTTATCCATCTTTTATTTTCATTTAAATGCTCAGCCATTTCTTGATATGTCATAGTGCCCCTATTATTCTTTATAAAGTATATTTTATATTTATTTTTTCGGCTTTTAGTACTACCTATAGGATTCTTCGGAGACAGAATTCCATCTTTTATCATAGATCTTACTCTGCCACTGACCCATCTTTTAGTTTCGTTTAAGTTTATAGCTATTTTTTCCTGGGTCAAGCTTTGGTAGTTATCTAAGATATATTGATCTTTTTCTTTTGTGATTCTAGAGTTGTTACTTATCCTTTTGCTTGTTCTTTTGTTTTTAGATATTTTTATCAAGTTACTATAAAAGTCGCTAAAATCATCAACGGGTACACTATTTCTTTTAGGGTAAACTTTATCTTTATATGTTTTAAGCTTTTCCAAAATTTGTTTTTCTCTTTTGTTACAGCTTGTGAGAAGTGCGTATTTATGTTTTTTTGAGATAGGTATCTTTACTGATTTATTAATAATGGATTTTATATCTTTGTACCACTGATGTAATATTTCCTTAGGTATCTTTTTTATATTTTTATATCCGTTGTCTTTAAACCATTCACTTTTAGTTTCTATTCCTTTACTTTTGCACCAAGCTTTAAAAGCTGAAGTTCTTTTTAAGCTTTGTTCAGAGAAGGGTAAACCATTTTTAATTTCTTTATTTTGGTATACATAACCGGTTCCGAAATCATCCCCAAGATACGAAAAGTTACAACTTTGATATATAGTACCTATTTCATTTGCCTTTGGATCTGCGTAGCAGACAAATAGCCTCTTAGGTGTGTTTTTAGTCATCCACTTACAGGAAAACATTATTAACCTACTCCCTAGGTTTTTCGGTGTCCATGAAGCAGTAGCTCCCCGTTGTATAAGGGCTTCAAAGTGTTTCGTATTCTCTCCTAATAACTTAGAATAAGAGTTTGGCTCATTAATTAGAACTACGCCGCCCAAAAATCCTTTATATCGTGCGGTAAAAACCCATTTAGGATTGTTTCCTATTGTACCTAACCATTCATACTTTTCTATAAAGTGTTTAATTTCTTTTGTATATTTTTCTTGCTTTAGCACAAAGTCTTTTGCCTTTATCTTTGAATAGTCAAAGCTTATATTTTCTAAATCATTTTTTAATGTAGATACTTTTATTTTGTATTGATGGCAAACAGATTTAGACGCTTTTTTGTTTAACTCATCGGTGATAAATTCTATAATATCTCCTTTTTTTTCATGGTCTACGACCAACCTGGAGTCAAATCTTACTAAATTATCTATAACGGAGTTTTGCCTTTCATCTCTAATAGATGTTTTTAAGATATTTTCCTTTCTAGGCCCTTTCTTAAAATCTTTAATCTTACCATGCCAGAAATATCCATCATATTGTACCCACACGTTAATAGATGGTAGATAGAAATCAATATTAGATTTTGAAATAGGGTGGTATACCTGGAACTCGGTATAGGGGTCTATCTTTTTAAGATACATAAGAAATTTTATTTCTTCATCGGAAGAGCTAAAGGTATTTTTTTCTTTTGATGTGTTTAATACTTTTTTATAGATTTCCTCATTCTGCAGGGGGCTAGGTACTCCATATTTTTTAATGTTGGTTTCTTTTATTTTTTCTTTTGTAGGTTCATCCTGAAATATGTTGTCTACTCCATACTTTTTGTTTAATGTAGATTTTACCTTATTCCTTACTGCAGGGTCTTGGGAAGGATACTCTACTCCTCTTCTTTTAAGATTAGTTTCTCGGCTTTTTCTTTTCATAGATTCTAATTGAGTGGTGTACTGCACTCCGTATTTAGCTTGTACGGCTTTGGAGGTACCTAGGACATTGTCTTTTTTTATAATATCCGGGTTTCTACTTAGACCCAATTGGTTAGCTTTATACCTAATAGATTTCCATGATCTACTAAATTTATTGATTAAAAATTCTTTAGTATTGTTGACATATATTTCTTTCAAAAGATTTATTTCTTCCTCTTTCCAGAAATCTTCTCTTTCTGGTACTTTTTTACCACCTTCAATAGATTCTTTTTTTACTATTTCCGGATCTCTCCTTAAACCCATTGCATAAGCTTTCCCCCAAATTCCAGACCAGGGTCTATTTAATTTGTCTTGGATTTCTTTTTTAGTACCAATTGGGTATATTGACTTAAGAGTCGATAACTCTTCCTCGGACCAGGAATCTTTTCTTTTCCCCCTAGTGGCTCGGTCTTTTCCAATCACAGTGGCGTCTCTTTTTAATCCTAGCTTTTTTGAGCGTCGATAGATAGTAGCCCATTCTTTATCGAGTAGTTTAGTCAATTCCGATTTTCTTTTATTTTCAAAATTTTCTCTTAGGATCTTATCTTCTTCAGGAGTCCATCGTTTAGCCATTTTTTATCCTTCCTAGGATGTAATAGACCTGTTATTACTTTAATATACTCTTTTGCTAAAAGAAATTCAAGTTAATAATCTTATAATAATCATCCCTATATATTCTTAGTATCATTGGAGAGATTATGCCCATAGAAGTAGAATTTTTTACGTTAACCGGAATGCAGGGATCTGGCGGAGAAACCGGAATACTTGAGCTTTCGCGTTACCCATCCACAGGTGTAGATGGTAATTACGATATTGCGATTGATCCGGTGGATGGTCCAGCTCAAATTTTAGGTGCCGACTTTGGGATCACCCACTATGGAGGTACAGCAAAGGTATTCTTTAACCTTCCTAATTCTGATATAAGAGATGTCCTATTAAACAGGGATCACGGCATTACGGCACCATTAAGAATTAGAGCTTTATATAACGGTGAAACTGGAATCTAAATATAGGAAATGAGGTGACTATGAGTTTGACTAAAGACCAAATTATGGGTCAATTCGCGGAAATAAGATATTTAGTTTTAGAATGTAGCAGAGAATTTGAAAAGCCAGATCCTTCCCTTGATGTAATTCAGGATTTAACTGATAGGTACAAGGAAAAGGTTGATACAAATTACATAAATATTAGAGAATGGTTTTACGATAATACTGACCAGATTTCGGAAGATATGGTAGTATAATGGCTTTAGAATTTTTACCTTCTGATAAGCTCACTTTTGAGACAGATGATAGAAGATTCCACGACAATCCTTCTATAGTAAAGGATAAGCATGGAAGGCTGGTAGTATTCTATCAAAAGTACCTCTATTCGGGCAGACTTACGGGAGGTGACTTATCATTTGGTGAAGAAACTTTGAACTGCTCCATATCTGCTGGGACGGGAGAACTTAACGGTACTGATATTTCTTGGCCAGATACTAATCTTACTCTCCAGGCAAACTCAGACACTTTGGTTTATGCAGATATTGACGGCGCAGTTAAAAGCACTACTGAACCAACGATGACTCTGACAAAAGATGTTGTTATGCTATCTTACGTAAACGTTGGTAGCATTATTGTTAGAGCTAAAACTGTACAATCGGGTTATTACATCTATAATAGAAGACAAGAGTTCATCAACGGAAGCTATGCTTGGGATGATAAGGAATATAAGATTTGTACAGGAGTGTCACCATACGCTGCCTATGATGGAGAAAATGACAGAATTTATTTGTCTTACCAAATGAATGGGAGCAGTTGTTTAAGAATATTTGATCTAAATAACTCTTCAACATTTAGAGATCAGTGGCACTATCATGTAGGTAATGAAGGCGAAATTAGTCCTAAACCACAACCTAAGGAAGAATTATTTCCTGGTTTTGGAGTCAGCTCCGGAAGGGGAATAGTAACGCAGCCAGAGTTATTTTCGTTTGGTAGGTCTATTGGTATTGGTTATAAATATGAAAATGGAGAGTATGTTCCATATGTCCATCTTCCGTACACAGTGAGTGAGCATCTAGATTACATAATTGGTAATCCTATTCTTCAAGTTTTAAGTAAAAACGGAGATTCCTATTCGGTTATTGCTGAGTACAGCATTAATAAGGGAACAGATCTATATAACGGCCTAAACACAAAGTGGACCTACGGCCACGACAATATGTACTTACGTTTAAAAGTTAATCATCTTTTATTTAATAATGTGTTTTATACTGATACGTCCAATTACATGAAGGTGCTAGTACCGGAAACTAGAGATTATCTGAAAGAAAAATCAGAATCAAAAATAGATTTTCAGGTTAGGGACGCTGTTGTATATCCTAGTTATGGTGTGTCAGAGGGCAAACTTAATAAGACATTCGAATCCAATTTTTTATATAAGTTCCCTAGTGATAATTTGAGTAATATCTCTTATGGTATATCCGATGGTAAGTTAACTAAAACAGAAGAATTATTTCAAGATTTTAAGTTTTCGGAAGACTCCCTAGAAAATATTTCTTATGGAGTATCTGAAGGAAAATATACAATAACAAACAAAGAAGTATGAGGATTGCTATGATTAAACCTAAAGGTGTTTATAAGTGGAAATTGGTAGATAAGGTTACAAAAGAAATTCGAGAAGTAGGAGAGCAACAAAATTTAGTAACCGATTCTTTTTACCAATCATTTATAGGGACTAAGCCTGAAAATGATGTGACAGTTGGCGTTTTCAATCCAGATAGATGGAAATTGGCAATATTTTTATCTGAAACTCCTTTGCCCCTACCTGAGGGTGAATATAGAGACCCTACTGTAGCTGACGCTAACATATCAGAAGCCGCCAGCACAGAGGATATGGAAGTTGTTTGGGATATGCCGTCTAGAACTGGAACTGTTAAGCATAATTTTGACCCACCGGAGGGGGATGATAGAACCATTACCATACTTGGTGTTTACGTTTATAATCCTGGTAAAATAGGTTTGATGTCTTTTGTAGAATTAACAATTCCTATAGTACAAAGTACTAGCTATTTTTTATATGTTGAATATTCTGTATCATTTGAATACACCGGGGGTGGGTTAAATTCTCCGGATAATGCTTTTATTACAGATTGGTTTAATGAGGACCTTAAAAGAGTTAGTGCTTTAGTATGGGGTAAATATCACATATCATTTGTTACAGGACATACTATGTTTCTACCCCCCGTAGACAAAGATAAGGTAATGAGGTGCCCGTCATTTAGAATCTCGTATAAGGATGCTATTGACTCCGGATGTAATTTTGGGCACACAGTTACTAAGAGTTTTTCATATGAAGACATATCAGGTCCGTTAGGAGCCGTTGTCCGTGGTAGGATACATATTGGTGATAGTGATACTTTAGCTTTAGGCTATAATGGTCCAGTTGATCGATGTATTGGAAGTTATAATTCTAATGAGCAGCCGTCTATATCTCGAATATTTGTTCATCCCGGAGATCATATCGATAAGATTTTTAGCGATCCTTCAAATCCGCCTTTAACTCGTGGAAAAATTGTAGCCTCAGGGACTCCTACTAATAAGTGGCCTCTAATAGTTCGTCTTCATGTAACAAAAAGTGGAAAAGCTGTTGATACTATCAGTGAGACGTTTACAGCAAATCCATCGACCAACGAGCTTACGATTTCATCTGATGATTGGGCCGTTGATGACACGGTAAGGTTTACTTCTACAGGCACTCTGCCCACACCTCTTCAGGTTGGTACCGACTACACTATTAGTAGCAGGGATGGCGATAATATAACACTTACCCTCGGTGAGAGTTCTGTAGATATTGAGGATTCCGGTTCAGGTACTCATACAATTATTACACAAAGCGAAGGTAGATACAAGTTAGAGTTAGAACCGTTTATGGATAGCGGTATAAATGAAGAAGAAGTAACTTATAGTAGTACTAGTCTCACTAATCCAGCTTCTTATACAGAAAGTTATTTTACACCTGTTTACCAGTTAACTCCAGGTATAGATATCAACGGTAACTTGATGGATACGGTGGATCCCGATATCCACATACCCGAAATTCATTATGGGTCTTTTAGAGAGGGTGATTACATATATGGACTAAGTCCGGATTCCAGCGGTAGCGGGTTGTATATCCATAAGTGGAGATTTGGGACAGTTGAGACATCAGAAGTTATCCACACGGTAAGCACAACAGTAACACATCATGGGGATTCTAGCCATGACATGATGCAAGCTATAAGGGCAAAAGGTTCGTACTCAAACAATGTATACATTGCAACAAGAGAAGGCCTGTATGTTTTTGATATCGTTAACGAAACGGAACCTACAAAGCTTTCTATTTCTGGAGTTATTGATGAGGATTTTAGGGACGTCACTTTTGATCCAGTTACTGAAATGTTATGGACCGGGCACTCCATGGGTCTGTGTAAAATTAACTTAGCAACTAATACAGCTACTCAGTATATTTCAGATAATGGGGGTGCTCTGGATGGGATTGGGGAAAATGCATACTCAAACCCAGGCGGTTTAACTGCGTATGATGGTGTCGTACTGTGCGCCCCGTGTGGTGATGACGATAACTATAATTTCTTTTTTATCTATGATGATAACGTAAATGGTTATTATTATGAAAATAATATCGATGATTATTTTCATGGTGGTTACATAGATGAAACTGACGGAGCTATAATTATACGTATAGGAAATGATTGGGTTACATATGAGGTTTCAGATATAACAGGCAATAACACAGGCACATTGACTAAAATAGAAGAGTATACTATGCCTACAGGATCCGGGAGTCCTAGCAGCCAGGGTACCACAATAACAAAAATAGCTAAAGATACATTTATGGCAACCGTTGCTGTGAAGATAGGCTATAACGAGTCTCAAAAATTAGAAATGTATAAAAGAGGAGAAGGTGTACAAGAAATGATAGGTGCTGGGTGGGGGTTGTACCGTCCTTGGCTAACTCCTTCTCCTTATCAACATACTGGTATACCTAGAAGTCTTATAGATTTATCAGAAGATGGTTCAGGTCTATATGCAGTTTCTACGGGTAAAGCATTTTTTAAAACTATACCAGGTATACCTATACCGTACGGTTGGAATGGATCTGAGTGGAGCAATGAAAGTTCCTCTGATAGAGTAATAGCGAAGACAGGGACACACGATCTCGGTCACGGTGTTGAGGTTTCCTTCTCGAATGCTGTAGGAGAAACCTGGGATACTCAGTTTGTACTGGACGAGCATATAACTTTTATGATAGCCGCAACTCCTATTAAGGATAACCTGCAGACATATTCTTTTCGAGGCAGATATTATTGGGTGGAATCTAGAAGAGTAGAAGATTGGAACACAACAGTATCCGGAACATCGTTGTCAATACCTGAGTCTTCAGATGAAGATTTTAGACAGTTAGATACTGAAGAAGTAGTTATTTCTGTTAAGGATTCTACTGCTGACACTTATCTAACATATGTAGTGGGTGAGTCCCCTGAAGTTGGTGCCTCCCCTAGTGCAGGAGAATTCTCTGCGCAGACGGATGGTACATTATTATTCAATGAGGCTGAAGACGGCCATTCTATTTCAGTTAGCTATAATTACACACTCTACTCATAAGAAAAAAAGATGAATATTCCAATTGATGATAAAACACAATACGTAGTTAGTTCTACCGGCAGAGAGCACTCGCCAGATATAGTCGTAGCTAAGAGTGCTCTCTGGTGCGTTTTTTCTCGTTTTGGATCTCTTTATCTAAAGGAGTACAATGGTAGGGTTTTTAAGCGTATAAGATCAAAAAATAAGAACTTCTATCTTTCTCCAGCGTTAGATTCGCAGGCTAACTTAAATCCGGATAGGTTTTGGTTGTGGGAAGTAACAGGCGAGGGGTCGATAAATCTTATCGAGATAGAACCTTTTAGTGACAAGGATCCCATAGTACATAGAGAGATTAACATAGAAAATGAAAATATATTAAACATACGAGCTGAGGTACATCCTGGGGAATACACAAGAGTTTTTATGCTTACGGATACTCCCAGGAAGCTTCATTTGAAAATTTATGCGAATGTCCTCAATGCTGTATCTACATACGAACAGGTGTTTCCTTGGAATACATCAAGATTAGATTCTTTTTCAACAGGAAATAGCTTAGCCTACATAGAGGTTTCTTCACCACCAAATGTGTATGAGCAGGGATTTGCGCAGCCCTCCCCCTATATCGATTCTGTTTTTCAAGTAGTTCCGTACGCCGAAGTAACTGTAAAATGGAATACTGTTGATGACACTGATCAATATCAGCTTCAGAGATCAACTAGTCCTACATTTACGACAGGGGTGGAGACCGTCTATGAAGGAGTGGGTATAGAATATACGGATCTGACGCCTAGTTATAGTACATTTTATTATAGAGTAAGATCAAGGTTATTAGGTGCAGACGTAGATAGCGATTGGTCTAATATTGAAGGAGTAACTTTACATAGCTCATCAGATTTTCCAAATGATCGACGTCCTGTTATATACGTAGACCTGCAAAATGGTTCGGACGCAAATCTGGGCGATATACTACATCCTGTAAGAACCCTTTTTAGAGCCTATGAAATTACGTTTCCAGGATCAATTATTATTCTCCAAAATGGCGGAACAAGTACAAGCGTCTCCTATGGAAACCTAACTATTGATAAAAACCTTACAATCCGGGGTGCCTATGGTTCTGAAGCTTATGTAGGAACTCTTACGGTTACTTCTGGTAATGTACTGTTTGAAAACTTAATTTTCAATAATACTGAGACCGGTATTGCTATAGACCATTCCGGTATAGGTTCTGTTGCAGTAAAAGATTGTACATTTAATGAAGTCGATTATGGTATTCAAATAACAAATTCAAATTATGTAAGTGTACACAGAAATACTTTTACAGGCCACAAGGTAGGCATAAAAGTTGAGGGCGGTACAGAGGTTAATATTAGTTCTAATGTTTTTGATTCAGGCTTTAGGTCAATTGATATAGAGAGCGTAGAAAGACTCGATCTGTGGAGAAATACGATCTACGGAGCTGGGAACATTTCTTTAGGAATATCACCTGACGAAAATTTGCGTATTGTGTATGTTACCCTGAGCAGTTTTAATATTAGTACAAAAAGAATACAACTTCCAGGTTTTGCCTCAGAATCTTCATCTACGCCAGGTAATTATGATGTTGTTGTGAATACCGTCAACGGTCCTGCTTTCGATTACGGTACAGACTATACAGTTACAGGAAGCGGTTCTATAGTATCATGGGACGGGTTATCCATAGAGAATACGCTACAGGTAGGAGATATTCTCCGGGTCATGTATTCAGAGGGTACTGATCCTGGGGGAGGGGATGCTATTCGCCTTTTTAACATAGGTGATGACAGAAGCCGAGTAGACTCTAATAGCATTACTGGAGTAGGATCGGACATTCTATTTGGGGTGTTTTTTAACACACCAATAAGAATCAGGCATAACAACTTCTTCGGCGTAACTGGTTCTCAGCCTTACTCATCTATTGTGGCTCCCACGGAACCAGCAACGTATCCTGGAACAAATTTTTCAGATGATCCATTATACGTTGATCCGGGTAACCTAACGGATCCGGATTTTAGATTACAGTCTACCTCACCAAACATAGATTCTGGAGACTATATTAGGTGGGGTCAAATACTGGAAGAAATGGGCATAGAAAAAATAAACGGTAGCTACACTGGAATCAGTCCTATATTAAGACATAATGTAGCTGCTTTTAACAGAGATATAGACAGAGACGGAGCGCATCGTTTATATGGGGATGCCACCGGGGATGTCGGAGCTTACGAATATCTAAGAGGTACATTTACTGGTGATGACTATTATGTAGATGAAAGAGGTTACGATTTAGTTAATACAGGAACTGAGAGTAGCCCCCTGGCTACGTTAGACCGGGGAGCTGTTTTAGCCGGTACAGGTGGAGCTGTTATCGTACACTCAAATAAGGTAATACCGTATTCTTCAGAAGGATACAACTATGGTAGGTATAGAAGTAAAAATATAAGGTTTAGTAGTACGGGTAGTGCATTTACGGTAGGTAGCGGAAGAACCCGTGATATGGCTTACGTGTACCCGTCTTTCCCGACGTACGCCACCGGTGAGGTGTATGTATCCAATGATGGTAACGATTCCAATCCTGGCACACATGACCAACCATTTAGAACTATTAATAGGGCTCTTCAAGAAAGTCAAAATTATGTTATTGTGAAACCTGGAATATATAATAGCTTTGAGTCCGTGGCGGGTAAGCATTTAATCGGGGTTTCTCAGACTGACTCTGTTCTTCTATACGGAAAGAATTATAATACACTAAAATCCGGTTATTGGAGTCAAGATACTGTTTTGCCAGGTAGCGCCTCTTTTAGTAGTGGTGATGTGCTGACATTAACACCAGAGGTATGCCTGCTTTCCGATTTCTCTATGGAATCTAAAATAGATTTTAAAGCTACAGCGAATATAAACACAGATGAATTTATCATAAGACTTGTTAATGATCCCGATTCTGAAGCAAAATTGGATGTACTGACTACAACTAAAAAATTTATAGAGGTAAAAAAATCTGGGACCACTAATCCAAGGATATACCTGAGATATGGTAATGGGACAAACAGTTACTCCTCATCCTATTCCTTCACTGATACAGGTGAAGATGTAAAAATTAGAATCATACTTGATGTTTTTTCTGGAATAAAATTTAGAGTAAAGGGAATTAAGAAGTTAGATGACAACCCAGAGAATGGCAGCGCTAATATAGAGAATGTAGATATCAGTAAAGACATAAACATAAATAAGACTTTTGAAGACACAGAAGATTGGTGGGAATCCGCAGAAGGGTGGAGGGTCGCTTTTTATTCATCAGGAGGCGGCACAACGGAGATAAAAAATATGAAAATAACCGCTAGTGATATCACCGATGTAGAAGCATACTCCTATTCAAAAATTAAAAGAAAAGTATTTGCTATCTTAGGGGCATAATCTATGGATAGAGATGAAGTAAGAAGACCACATCAATTTAGGGATAACTTTGGTAGGCCGGAATTCAGGTTACCATACCGTGACGGTAATGATACTCCGTATTCTTTGCCTTTAAGCCCTAAAAATGTAAATGTAACCAGCCCCTACTTAATAGGAGTAATAGACATTAGATGGGATTCTCCTGCTAGCTATGCAGCCCATAATAGCTGGGAAGTGCAGGGCGTGAACATTTATAAGTCTTATGACACCCCCGAAGGTCCTTATAAAAAAATTAATGATACGCCTGTAGGTGCTCTATACTACCGCGATCAGACCAAAGAAGTTTATGTGGTAGATGAAGACCCTCTTGCTGGTGGTAGGTTTATCGCTGGGACTAATGCAACAAATGATTGGATAATAAAAACATTTCACAAGCCTTTAGTTATTCCTGGTACTAATGGTGAGATAGCTACTACCAGGGACCACGTAACCGTGAAAGTCAAAGAAACAGCAATAGACGATTTCATAGAAGTCCCCCCATTTAAGGTATTCGGGGAAACTGGTGAGATATATTTAATAAACAGAAAGATCTATAATCACACGACTAACACTTTAGATGACCCGATACTTCCTAATATCACTGCCGGTGGTGAGGTGAGAGTAAGCTACACTCATATCGATAACCACATACAAACTAATATCAATAGGAAAATTTACTATAAGGTGACTACAGTAGCTATTGATCCGGATGATGGGAATACTAAGGAGACACCTTTAAATGAATGTGAAGCTTATAATCTTTATGATATGGAAAAGATTGATTGGATATGGGCTGAGGCTATTCGAAGAAATAGATGGATGTTAGAGCAGGCGGGAGAAAGAGTAAACTTATTTATCCGTAAATGGGCGGGGCAAAGGTGCCATTGTTGGGATGAGCAATATAGAACATCAAAGTCTGATTGCTCAATATGCTACGGCACCGGGTATGTTGGGGGCTATGAAGGGCCGTACCCGATTATAGTAGCTCCTCCGGAAACCGAAAAAATGGTACAGCTCATGGATATGGGTTTACGGGTATCTTACGATTGGAATACATGGACCGGGCCTTACCCTCTTTTAAATGATAGGGATATAGTTGTACGTCAGAATAACGATAGATTTATGGTGAGTAGAGTGAATCCTCAGGGTTCAAGGGGAGCTATATATCAGCAGCATTTTAGTCTAGAGCATCTTAATCAAAGTGATCCTGTATACCAAGTGGGTATACCAGGAGGAAGTGCTAATGTGCCTGCCGAATGGAATGCTTATAGAGAGGATCGTCCTACTGATGCTAGTCCAACTATACCTAATAAACCTGAGATACCTGATCAGTATGAATATAGAGGCCGGACTGTTTGTTTCGAGAATATAGTTTATTAATTATCTCTTAATAAACAATTTTACAACAAGCATTAGTTTTTAATACTTTTGGAGGATAACATGGATCTTAAAGTTGCCGCTGAGAATCTGTTAAAAGTTGCAGATCAAATAGAAAGAGAAGCAGAGCAAAAGACTGTTTTTGCTTGCGAATCCTGTAATCATACTGCCACTCTGGCAGAAATAAATGCGGCTCGTAAGTCTTTCGCTGAGAAGGAAGCTTCAGAAACTGGTAAATCTGTGCGTGTAGCAAAAATCACTGTAAATGATAAGGTAGCCTGCGGTAACTGTGGTGAAGGCGCTATGTGCTATGAGTCTGATGAAGTGAGCTCTAAGTATTGGGTCGAAGCTGCAGATGAAGATGATTTAGAAACTCTTGATATAGCTGAAGAAGACGATAAAGAAGTTTCGGAAAAAGAAGAGGATAAAGAGGAAGATAAAGAAGATTCTGATACTGAAGAAGATAAAGATACCGATGAAGATACGGACGAAGAGGAAAGTGAAGAGGAAGAAGAACTTCCCGATGACCTTTTTGAGCCTGTAGATGAACAGGATGATAAAAACGAGAAGGAAGAGGGAGAAGAAGAAGATAAAGAAGAAGAGTCTACTGAAGAAGATGATGAAGAGACAGACACAGAAGATATTGACGATGAAGAAGATGAAGAAGAGCCTAAGCCTAAGCCTAAGCCTAAGAAGAAAAAGAAAGACAGCCCTACAGATGGAAAAGCTAATGTGAATAAAGAGCCGCCGCCAAAGTTTGAAAAGATGCCTAAGGAAGCATCTGATCGTTTTTGGTCTTCGGTTTCAAGATATTCAATCTAAGGAAAGGGATTTAATCCCTTTCCTCACCAGTATATAAGATATAGATATGATTAAAGTAATCGGTAATTCTCCTCAGAAGATCACGATTCCTGACCTCCAGGAAGTCGTTTACTATAAACAAGTTAAAATATTTAGTGATGATGAGTACAAGGGATCTAAAGACCTGCAAAGGAAGATCCAACAAGGCTTGTTAACTATAGTAGACGAATCTAAAGACCAGAGATCATCTTATATACCTCCAACATCTGTTAGAGTAGTTACTTCTGGTCAGGAAAGAACAGAGGTTGGAAAGCTAGTTGATTACATAAAGTCGTTAGAAGATAAGCTTGATCGTCTCCAGCAGGGATCCCCGGCTGTAGAAACTAAATCTGTTGATAATGATAAGATAGATTTATTATTAGCGAAGATACATCAGCTAGAAGAGAAACTGAATAGTAAACCGCAAAATGATGCTGGTACTAATAATAGTGACAATGAAGGGGTGATGCAGGCCATTTCTAAATTAGAGGAAAAGATTAACTCAAATGTAGAAGTTAATGCTCTAATACAGAAACTAGAAAAGTTAGTTACTTCCGGAGGTAGATCAGGAGCTGTAGAAAAATCTTCTGAGCCCACAAGACCTGAAGATATTTATATCCCCAATGTTACTGTGGAAGACGGAAGTTCTCATATAAAGCTTAAGGTAAGGTCTGTAGAAAAGAGCGATAATATCAATGATGCTCTTAAAGCCTTAAAAAAGATGAAATCTAAATAGGGTTAGAACAAGATAAAATTTTTTCTTAGGAGGAAATTATGGCTAAAGGATTGGACGTCGGAACCTGCTTTTTGGTTTGTGCTGCTAATAACCCAAGGGACGAAAACGCAGATACAGAGATTAACTCTATAAGAGATGCCTTTCTAGATATTGAGGCGGAAACCTCAACTATGAACATGCTGAAGATGTCTAATGTGTCCTTTGTGCAAGAAAATGATTTAGTGTATATAGTAGGTGACGCTGCTATGAATATGGCTAATCTCTTTAAAAGAGAAGCCAGGCGTCCGCTGAGTAAGGGTATAATTTCAGCAGGCGAGTTGGATGCAGAGAAGATTCTCCTTATTCTTCTGAAGAATATTATAAAGGATCCTCAGGTAGACGAAGAAACAGTATACTACTCAGTCCCGGCAAAGCCTATTGATAGAGATACGGACATAGTTTATCACGAGGCTATGTTTAAGAAATTGATTGAATCCCTGGGGTATAAAGCTATCGCTATGAATGAAGCAGCGGCCATTGTTTACGCTAACTGTGCTGCTGAGGGATTTACAGCTCTTGCTACAAGCTGCCTTACACCAGGTCAAAAAGTCATTACTAATAAAGGGTTTTGTAATATAGAAGATATCAAAGATGGTTATGAGATTTTAACTAAAGAAGGTGCTTGGTGCAGGTGCACCCCGACGCAAAGGGCATATGAGGGAGACGTATATAAAATATCATCATATGGTGGCAGCCCTTTTGAAGTTACATCAGACCATTTAGTTTGGGTTGGTCGTAATGGGGTATGGTCTTGGGTACCCGCAAAAGAAGTTGTTGTAGGTGATTTTATAAAGCAACCGTGGGATAACTTTAATTTAGAATTCTTGCCTAGTAGTAAACGTCCTTATATATGTTGTGAGGAAAGAATAACTAATTCTATCAGTAGCTCTCATAAAACGTACAATCTTACGGATGAAATGGCAGAGTTGATTGGATTTTGGTTAGGGGATGGTCACTTAGAGAGAGAACGTGGGGGTATATGCTTTACACAGAATGTTGCTGAACAAGAAAATATAGACAGAATTGCATACCTCGTTGATTCCGTTTTTGGTAAAGATATAGCTACATATGATCATGGTGAAAACTCCTGCAGAATCAAATTTTATACTAACTCTTTCCTAAATTGGTTAGATAAAAATTGCTATGATGAAGATGGTGTAAAGATTGTTCCCTGGAAGGTTTCCGAGCTAAACGATAGCATTTGTATGTCGATGCTTAGAGGTCTTATTGCTACGGACGGGGACATATCAAAGGACAAGAAACATATAGGATTTACTAATACAAGTGCTAACTTAGCCCAATTTGTATATTTATCACTACAAAGATTAGGGTGTAATCCAACAGTTCATATAAGTTCTCCTAGAAAGGGCAAAGATGCAGTACCCGATGGCCATAGCATTAACGGGACTAAGGATATTTATACAGTAAGGTCCTCTGGCTACCAATCCTTGTCATATATTTCATGGTTTAAAGCTCCTTATAAGACTATTAAAAAAAGTTACATAAGAGGAGAAACCGTCACAAAGATCAATAGTATCGATAAAAAGACCTACTCGGGAAAGGTTTATGATGTTTCTATAGATGATGATAGTCACTCTTTTTGCCTCCCTGGAGCAGCTATTCATAATTGCGGTGCTGGTATGGTAAATACTTCTTTGGTTTATCAGACTATGGTAGGTATGTCTTTCTCGATTTCTCAATCCGGGGACTTTATAGACGAAAGCGCAGCTAAGGCAGTAGGAACAACAGCTACCCGCATTATGTCGGTAAAAGAACGCGGTGTAGACCTGCTCGATCCTTCTAAGGGAGATCCAAAGTACCTCAGGGAACGTGAGGCTATTGTAGTGTACTATCGTAACCTGATCCATAGAGTTATCGATGCTATTAAGAAAGAGTTCAAGAAGGATCAGAGCACGATAGAGCTTCCAGAAAGTGTACCGTGGATTATCAGTGGCGGCACCTCTAAAGCCATTAATTTCTTGGACTTCTTCCGCCAGGAATTTGATAAGGTAAAAGACACATTTCCCATTAACATTTCTGAAATTAGAATGGCTCAGGATCCTCTAAACGATGTAGCTAAAGGTCTTTTAATCGCCGCTATGAATGATTAAAGTAATATCCCACCAGGTAGCACACTAAAGGGGGAGGAACTAGTTCCTCCCCCTTTTTTATTGGCCAATTATCTATTAATAAGAAATTGTTATTAGTACTTGTTTTTTAAAGAGATTTTTATGGAAAGTAACCTTTTAAGAGCTATAAAATTTAGGGTTTTTGACGAGCTCCAGAACTCTGTCAATGCTCATGTGCAGTACCGTAATAAGGTCAAGGTATGGCATAAGTATCCTTATAAAGCGCGTGAGCACATGGGCGTATACATGAGGAATGTATCCGCTACTAGGATTAAACTCTCTGCGGATGATTATGCTGGTGCTCTAAAAAGTCATTTGGCTATGGCTCGTGCTGAAAACCACGAGGGTAAATTTTTAGAGTGGGTATGGGAGGATTCTAATAATATTACCAAGTGGGAAGAAGAAGATGTAAGCAGCCAGGTAGACGGTAGTACTCGATTATTCACATTAAGTAAGGAAATGATAGCCGGGCAAGGTAATACTAGTATAGCAAATAACATAGGACAAGTTACAGTAACTATTAATGGAACAAAAATTTTTCCAGAGTTTGTCGATGGAAAAAGAAAAATAGTTATGGTTCCTGAATGCCCCGCAGCTACAGATGTTGTAAAAATAGGCTATTACTACAACAATCTGACTCCCGCCGGAAGATATTACATTCGCATAGCTACTCCTACGCTTTTTGATATTAGCCCACTTTATCAGGTGACCGGTGAGGTAGTTATTCAGCAGACTACAGGTACCGAGACCTCAGTTACTTTAGATAAGTCTAACCTTTTGCCCGGTAACGAGATTCTTTACACAAAAAAGGGTAAAAATTCTCATAAAATATACCTGGACAGAAGTACAGACTATACCATAGATAATACTACAGGAGAGATTACATTTTTAGAACCTTTAAAGGCGAATACTACCCTTTACGCAAACTATAGGTGGATTGGTGATCTATTAGGTCCTTTTGATATACCTGATGAACGATACCATTATGTGAATGATGCTCTCCCTGGTGTTACTTTGGCTTTTGGTAATGAGATTATAGTAGGGGATCAATTAGTAGTTATTGTTTATAAAAGTAGAGAAGTTGCCGCAAAGGTATACAGTGGACACTGGGGCATGAACTTTGATATAGAAGTATTTGGTAGAGATCCGATACAGTTACCAGAGCTGACAGACCAGATAGTAGATCATATGTGGAGTAAAAGAGAGAAATTAGTTGGTGAGGGTTTGACTTTAGAAGAGCTAGAGCCCACAGGCGAGGTAGAGGAAGTATACATAGAAGGTACTAACGATCAATATTATAAAAACACTATCACAATGACAATGATGACAGAGTGGAAGAGAATTAATGCTTATAAGTATCAGCTTCTTGACTACAATACTCAAGTTTCTACTTCCCTGCAGACTTTTGACTATGTAGTTAATAATCAAGGTGTAATGATGCAGCTTCATTTGGAGCCTGTATACAAATCTGTGGAGGTTATCTACCCGAAAGTAGGATATCCCAGATATTTATAAGGATAATGTAGAATTATCTATTAATATGTATAAGTTTAATGGACCTAATATAAAGATTTAGATATGGAGATGAGATATGCCGATGTACGAGTACAAGTGCGGTCATTGTGGTTTTGAGTTCGAGGATATCACTTCCTTCGAGAAGAAGGATGATACCCGTAAATGTCCAGACTGTGAATCTATTGATGTCGTCCGGAAGCAGATATCCAGTTTTTCCTTTAAAACATCAATAGACCCGAGAAAGGGAGACACGGTAGCGACAAACAAGGAAATCGATAAAGTTGTAGGAGAGGCTTCCGCTATAAGGTGGGAAAATCTCGAAAAGAGAAGAAAAGAGAGATGGAAAAAAGGAAAACCGTTAGAGATAGCGGTTCCCAAGGATAATAAAGGACAACCCCGACCGATGGAAGTGGTGGGTACTGAGAAGCAGAGGCAGTTTAGAAAAGAATTCTCAGAAGCTTTAAGAGAGCATAGAAAAGAGAGATCCAAAAAGGGTCTGAAGCAGTTTGATGGTCCTGGAGCTATTACCGACTAATTGGTAATAATCAATTAATATTAACATCAAATATAATAGAATATCCCATATGAGATTCAGTTGTCCTAAATATTAAGGATATTAGATTGAAATCAATTAGTTCTGAATAAAAAGGAGAAATAGCATGGCTATAGGACCGTTAGAATCTTTTGCCTTTCCTGGGGTATTTACTAGAACGATAAATGAGTCCACTGCTACCACCGCTGCAGGAGATATAAGGTTCCCTGCTATTATCGGTGTCGGGGCAGAAGAGCTAAGAGTCAGCGATTTTGAGATGATCAGAGGAAGCTCTTCTGTTGCTGATAATCTTATTATCGATGAAGATGTAAGCTCCCAGCTTGATGGTACCAACAAAACTTTCACTGTTGAAAATTTTCCTATTGTTACCGGAGATGGAAATGGCACAGTAGCAACATTACCTAATAATGTTATTGTTCTTGTTGATGACGAGCCTGTTCCCGTAGCAAAAGTTGAAGGATTGATTGGTCAGGTTACCCTGGTTAATATTCCCGGGACGAACAGCACAGTAAGAGTAAATTATTACTACAAGCGTAGAGATACCTACATTGAAAATGAAGATATCTCCGACCAGGCTGACGGAACAAACAAACAGTTTAAAGTAAAAAGTCGCAGAATTGTTACTGGGGACAACGGCGGCACCTCAGCCACAGACACTGAAATTAATCAGACAGTTGAAATTCTTTATGATCCTACCACTTCGGTAGGTGACGAATTCTTGAGAACTGTTCCGATTATCCAGGTTACTGTCGATGGTAACATTGCTACGATTACCGACCTGGACGGTGCTGATGGAATGTTCACTCTTCAAACGGCTCCCGCCTCTGATTCAGTTGTTCTTGTTAATTACTTCACGAACGATTGGCAGAATACTTTTGATATCCTTCCAGCAGCGCAGGTAAACAGGCTGGTTAAAGTCGGTCTTAGTCAGGATACCTCTGATTATTCAATTGGGAATGACTGCGTCTTGGCCGGAAGCAACAGAATCCATTGGGGTCATTCTGTACAGACTCAAACTGGTATTTTTACATCTGGAGCTACACCTCTTGTTGATAGTGTTGTTGCTTCTCTTAGAGATGATAAAGTTTACGGTAGACTGGCTGAGCCTGATAAAGTGGCTACGGATTCGAGCGGAAACACAATTACTGACTCTTTAGGTAGAGCCTTGAATGATACTAACAATAAAGTGTTTGTTCTTCCTACTAATCCGGTTGATGGTACTGGCGTAGGAAAGTCTACTGAGAATATGAATGATGGTCCCGATTCGGGATCCTCAGATGATATTATAGCTTATGTCGGATCAGACTGGGACGATGCTTTAAGTAACGGCCCTGTTACCATCACTAAAGTTGATGGTAATAAAATCTGGTTATCAACCGCTCCTTCACAGGCTCTTGAAGAAAAGGTTTTCGTTACTTATTACGAAAATAATTTGATAGACGAAACTTGGACAATTACTAATAAAGTTTCTGGTGGAATCGGTGTTGGAAAATATACGATTACTTCTAGAGTCAGTGGAAACGGAATCGCAGTTACACGCACGGGAGACGGGTCGATTGCTCCTGTTTATGCAGGGTCGGGCGCTGTAGACGTACAGGTTAATCCTCTTAAGGGCAGTGTAGAAAGAGTAACTATTACTTTTGACGGCACTGGCGGTTTCACAGTTACTTCTAAGCTGGGACCAACTTTTACGACTGACGGTCGCACGGGTTCAGTAACAGCTAATGATGCTAATAAAGGATACCTGGGACAGACTTATATTGATCCTACCACAGGGTTCAGAGTTACTTTCTCTTCAGATACAGGATCCTTTGACCCGGGTGATGGTGATACCGTGGTCTATGATCTTGGTAATCCTGAAACTACTGATGCGGAAGAGAGATTCTATATCGATGTCGACACCGATTTTATAAGAGCCATTCCGGGCATCAACCTTACGGTAAGCAATACTTCCGGAGGTGGTGTTGATAACGTTGATAACACCGCCTTGGTAAGAACATATAACAGAAGCGGAAACGAGCCCTCAGTGGGAGATACCTACTACGTTTCTTTTGACAGGCAGAAGACCAGCTATCTTAAGAGATTTTTCACATCAATGAGTGACGTTATAAGAGAATACGGACCCATTGATCCTAATAATCCTATTGTTGTAGCTGCTAACCTTATGTTCTTGAATGGAGCCAGGGCGATTGTTATTAAACAGATCCAAAAGGCTGCTGGTCAGACAGACGCAACTGTTCAATCTTATATTGAAGGAATCGATGAATTTGACGAACCTCTGTCTAACGGTTTGCGGCCTTCTTTGATCCAACCTCTGACCACTAACAGTGAAGTTCAGAATTATCTGAAACTTTCTAACGCTACTCAGAGTAGTCTCCGTTACAGAAATGAGCGTACTAGTATTATCGGTTTTGCTACCGGAACTACTCCTGACCAGGTAATACAGAGAGTGAAGGCTATCAAGAGCGAAAAGATAACAGCCGTTTATCCTGACTCAGGAATCATCGCAATTGAAGATGCCTTTGGAAATGAAGTCGAGTATATTTTCGACGGTTCTTTTATAGCGGCAGCTTTAGCTGGACGAGATGTTTCTCCGGTTAATGATATAGCTACTACACTTACTAATAAAAACATTGTAGGATTCAGAAGACTTAACAGGAACCTTGATAATGTGACAGCTTCCTTGGTTGCTAACGCAGGTTGTACAATGTTAGAGGATAGAAATAACTCAATCCGAGTTATGTTTTATCTAACAACTGATCTAAGTACTCCTCTTACACGTAACCCCAGAATAGTAGAAGTAAAACACTTTATTCAGAAGGGACTGCGTGACGTCCTTGATAGATATATAGGGGTAAAGAATCTTCCTAGAGTTATACCTCAGGTATCTGCTACAGTAGACTCCTATTTCAGGAGTCTAAAGCAAGCAAACATAATAGCAGATTTTCGCCCCAGCAAAGTAACTCAAAATAATACGGATCCGAGTACTTTAGATGTAGAGGGATTCTATAGCCCAGTATTTCCTGTCAACTGGATTATTGTCACACTTAACCTGAGAAGTTCAATATAAGGGTAGAGGAGCTTAGCTCCTCTACTTCTTTTTAATTAGAATCTTAATCGATTATATAAGGAGAAAACAATGGATCGTATAGCACTGTCGGAAAGATTTGAAGGATTAGCAGACGTCTTCAGCAGCGAGAGTAAGATTGCTATTGATTTGAAGGCCATGGCTCACGTACTGCGTGAGGCTGATGACGACTCTTTTACAAAAATTATAAATCCTAAGTTTGCCAGTATGGGGGCTGAAGCTGAGGATAAGGAAGCTGTTTTTAAGGGCGTAGCTCCGGCTGATTACAAATTACCGGAGAGTAAGAGGAGTCTTACACCCAGAAAGCTTACGGATGACGAAAAAGCTAAGATGTTCGACGAAATGATTAAAGGCGGGTTTGGTCAGCAGGCTAAAAAATTTGTAACTGATATCGTTGAAAAGGTGCAAGGTGGTGGGATGTCTAAGGGAGCTACCGAAGAGGAAACAATTGAAGCTTCAGAAGAAGTATCAGAAAACTCCTTTTGGTCTAAGGAAGCTAATGACACAGTAGCTCAGAATCTACTGCGCAATGTCCTTGGGATGGATAAACAAATTTGTTGTGATACTAAGAGTAAGCTTACTCCTGAACAGACTCCTGATGGAAAGCATAAAGGAGTTCCGGAGAGGCCTGCTACTTTGAAACCTGAACAGACGCCCGACCAGGTTGATGATCTTGATTCCAATATGGTTGAAAAGTCTAAGGGTAAAGTTCGCAAGGAAGCTGGAAAGATTAAAGGACCGGGCAACCCTGATGGCACCGGGCCTCACTCAGGTACAGAAGAGTGCCCTAAGTCTGAAGAAAATAAGAAGGAAGCAAAAGGAAAAGGCAAAGCTAAAATGGTTAAATGCCCCAAGTGCAAAGGTGATGTTCTTGAAACAACCGGATATTGCTTAACGTGCAAAGGTGATATCAAAGATATGGGCAAGGGCAAAAAGGCTGCTGAAGAGTCCAAAGATATGGAAAAGAAAGAAATGAAAGCCATTAAGGACATCGCTAAAGCCATCGATAGTCTTAAGGATTTAGAGAAAAAAGAAGAAGAGATGGGTATGGGCGATCCTGAGCATGAAGAAGCAGAAAAAGAAATCCTCGATAATATGACTGAGGATGTAGAGAAGTTAAAAGACCTTGAGAAAGAAGAAGGCGGAGAAGATACAGAGGAAGATATAGAAGAAATGAAAGAAATGGAAGCTTCTAAGAAGGAAGCATCCACTCAGATTCAGTCAACTGTTGTAGCTGAGGGAATTGAACTAAGCGGCGGAGACGCCATGGATGAGATATCACTCGACTCTCCTGAGATTCAGAAGCTTAGCTCTCTTTTTAACTAAGCACAAATCGAATCTCAAATCATAAAGGAGTATATGTATGGCAAGGGATAGAGACACATATGTACATCGTCACGGCGTTACACCCGAAACGATGTCTGTTATTAGTACCAAGAATAAGCTTTATGCTGTTCCTGCAGATAGCGGGGCTACCGAAGCTTTTCAAATTGGTGTAATTGCTACTTTTGATCCGAGCGAGACACGCGGTATCGAAACTGTGCGCGGTATAGGTTTTGGCGATCATGTAGCCGAATTAGTTCCCGGTTTAACGGAGCCAATGACTATTACTGTTACTCGTACAGCACAGTATCTTTCCATGATCTTTCAGGTTTTTGGTTATAAGGGTGGTATTGATGGTCTGGTCAGGTCTTTACGCCACCACAAGTGGCCCTTTGATGTGCGCCAGGAGCAAGTGATTAGTAGCATAGAGCAAGTTACTAGTTCAACTTCAAATCGATCTGGTAGCAGATACGGAGGTATTGTTCCATCTTCCGACGAATTTGATGAGGATTCTCTCAATGGTGAGCCTCTAGATGCTATAGTCACCTTATATGAGGGCTGTTGGATGTCTGATTATAGTGTAAGCTATTCTTCAGATACAGCTTTGGTTCAAGAGAACGTAACTCTTAATGTGACGGATGTTGTTTCTAGTAATGTTGATTACACTGAGAGTTCCGATTTCTTTAATACGGAAGCTATTTCCAGTATCATGAGAAATCCCGGACCGGGGGTAGACCCGCTTGGTGAGGGTGGAGTTGCCGTAGGTAGGCAATAGTATACGGAATCTTAGGGATTCTTTCATATTTAGATAACATTATATACATATTTTACATTCCATAGATTTAGATAACATTTTGATGGCATATCCTTCCCAAGTTCCCGCATATATTGCCTATTCAGGTATATACATTCCTGTTTTCCCACAGATTAATATCCATATAAGGAGATGTTATGTCACAAATTAATTTGGACAGTGTGCTGAGCAACCTCCAAAAGTCTTTAGCATTTACTAAAGAAGTAGAGGTTATGGGCCTCAAATTAAAGCTAAGGCTGCTAAGCCTCACTGAGGAGCAAAAAGCTAATTCTGATCCAGAGTTAGAGGAGCTAGATGGTGCCTCATTCATGAATAGAATGAGAAAAAATGTTCTTTGCTACTCGATAATTAAAATCGATGAACAAGAATTTGACCCCATCGTTGAATACCAGGATAAGGAAGGAAATGTTATAAAAAAAGAGAGATCAATAGTATTAAGAGAGATACTTGATGGTCTGCCTGCAGATATTGTAGAGGCTTTATTTGATATTTATGTAGACCTTAAGGAAGAATCCGAGCAAAAAATTAAGGATAATTTGAATTATAAATGGTTTAAGGATCCGGTTACCCGGGAAAAAGAAATGAGAGAAAGAATAAAAAAGCTTAGTGAAGCAGAACATGAGAAAAATGAGTCCATAAAATTTAAAGAAGTGCCCAAGCAGGAAGAAGACGATAATATAGAAAAAAATCCAGAATGAAAAAATGGAAACAATAGAAGCATATAATAATATAGAAGATATCATTGCTAAGGGTTTTTTATCAGAGTTATTGGAATACGAAGGAATAAAAATAGTACTAAAGAATATCACTGATAAAGAATTCAACATGTTGCCCTATTTTTCGGGCTCAGAAAGCGAGCATAATGTTTTTTATAAGCTCGCTTTTGCTACATATATGATTAATGGTGTGAATTACATCAAGAATCGAAGTAGCAATGTGGAAGAATTAGCAAATTTTTATAGAGATGTGCCATCTCCCTTTTTATCTGTTTTGTTAGAGGTCCTGGAAGATTTACATTTAAATTATTTGGAGTCTTCCAGGTTTTTGGAGGGGTTTAGTTATACTAACAAGTCTAGAAATTTATGGAAGTCAATTAGTAATAATCTATTTGTAATAAACCCATATGGTATAGAAGGTATTGAATCGCTGGGTATTAATAGTGTACAAGAAAATTGGGTTATTATAAATAAGCAGTTAGATGCTGAAGAATCCTATAAGGTACAGTTCAATTTATCAATATTAGTAGCTTCTTCCTTTAACGGTAAGGGCGCAAAGTCGATATCCAACAATTTTGAAGCTCGGCAAAAGGATATAGAGGAATATAGAGAGACAATAAGTAAATATGGTTATGATAAGAAAAGAGTAGAGGAAGAAAGAAAAAGTGAATGGTCCCCTCAATTACTAACCCGAGAAGATTTAGTACATGAATTAGAAAAACAAATGAGAGGCGAGAAAGATAAGCACGATTTGTTTATGGAAGAATGGTATGAAAGGCAGAGGCAAAGGTCAGAAGAAGCTAAGCGTAACGCTCTGGAAAGGCACAAATTATTAGCTGCTAAGTTTGAGGAAATCGACTTGGACTCTGAGCCCTCTAGATCGGCTACAGAAGAAGAATTAAATAGAATATCAAGACCTATAAGAAATCCCGGAGCATCTGTTTCTCATGATGCATATAGGAAAAAAGAAGATGAAGAGAGATTTCTCTCTAAAATGAGTTCCAAAGTAATTAGAGCAAAAGACCTTGAGGATAAATAATTATGTTACCAGAAGATGAAGTTAAGAAATTGACCGAAGCTATAACTAAAAGCTTTAGGTATGCTGATGGTATTCATAGAGCCGCTCAGGAGCAAGAAAAGCTTGCTAGAGTTATGAAAGATGTCGATGAGATGCGGAAGAAGAACATAGCTACCATGAGAGAAGAGAAGAAAGAGTCTAGGCGATTAGAAGTTGCTGCTGCAGACTTAGCAAGAAAGAGAGCAAAAACTGCTGAAGAGAGAAAAAAAGCTGATGAAGATTATAAAAGAAAAGTAAAAAAATTTTATGGCACAGAAGAAGTGAGTCGTTATGAAAAAACTGTGCTAAGCAGTTTACAAAAGCAGCACGGATCGGTAGAAAAATTAACGAAAGCGCAAAAAGCACATAGAAAAGAATATGAAAAGCTTTCTGGGGTAAATTTATCCGGTTTAAAAAAAGCACAAGCTGAATTGTTTGATGCTTTCACTTCTAAAAAAACTGGTAAAAGTATAGATGAAATAGCGGATAAATACCAGAATGTGGTGAAGTCGATGCAAGATGCCGCAAAGAGAACTGGACAAGAAGGTCCTGAGATGCCCTCTGCTCAGGAAGCTTTGAGAACAGGCTTTTTGGCTGCTGCAAAGAGCAGAGAAAAAACTATGGAGAAATCTAGTGGGCAGATTGTAGATAGTCTCATAGATGAACTTAGAAGAGCTTCTTCTGAAGCGGAAGAAATGGAGATAATGGAGAAAGCTCTTGATATAGAGGGAGCCACAAAAGCTTTAGAACAGATGAAGCTTAAGTATGGAAAAGCTTCTTTTTTTACAGAGTCTGGAAAGGCCGTGGGAGGTGCCGCAAAGTCCTTATTTAAAGGAGATCAGGGAGGTTTTCAGCATCAGGCTAAGAATATGCAGGAGTGGGCTACGGCTGCTAAAGCTTCAGGAAAAAAATTGGGATTTTTAGGAAAAAATATAGGATCGTTAGCCGATTTTCTAGGTAAACTGGGGAAGCTTAATTGGATCTTTACTCTTATATCTGCTTTAGGTAAAATGATATCTATTTTCAATGACCTGGATAAGTATGTAAAAGGATTAAATCAACAGTTCTTAACTATGGCCGGTCCTGCAGGTGCTCTCGAAAATGCTGAAGCATCAATGGTGGAATTTAATAGGGCTATACACGACCTACAAAGAAACATGGAATTAGGGTTACTACCTAAAGAGGTCCAAGCATTTTTTGGTGCGGTGTCTGGAGCGGGTTTAAGCCTTCAAGGTATAATGCAATCTGTAGGAAACTATGGTGACGTTATAGAAGAAGGTAGAAAGATGAGTTTAGAATTTGGTGTATCCATGGAAGACATGGGTAAGATGATATCCACTCAGATGCTAGAACTAAGGGCTTCGCTTACTGATGTGTCAGACGGTTTTGAGAAAATTTCTTATGATGCTGCTATGGCTGGTGTAAGCTCTAATAAGTTTTATAACGCTATTGAGTCTACCGCTCTTTCGCTAGAATTCTACGGAAATAGTTTAAAGTACGTTTCGGGTTTACTAGCCGATATTAAGAAGACGGGAAGAATCGGATTTAAAGGAGCAGAAGATTTAGCAAAGTCGTATACTGAAATGTTTGAAGGAATGGACTTAACTAAAAAGATTTCTTTAATTGAGATGGTCGGTGTGGATCAAATGAGGTCCATTTTCGAGGAGATTGGAAAAAGAGCTGACAAGCAGTTACAAAACTTAAATAATCAGATCAAGGTAATGACAGCAGAAGGAAAGGATTTAACGGAAGAGGATAAAAAAAGATTAGAAGCTTTAAGAGAGCAACAAAAGAATTTGAGGCATCAGGTTGATTACTATGACGAAATAGCTAAATCAGGAGATAGGGGCAGGATGGCCGAAGGTCTGTCGGGAGCTGCTGCTGCCGGTTTTGCTCCTTATTTGATACAGACGATAATGCAAAGGCTAGGACCTGGATTAATAGGAGGGGGAGAGGGAGAGACTGTAGCCAGGAAAACTATAATGGGTTCCTTATTAAGTATAGATCCAAAACATATAGATCAGACGGAAGAAATTTTGAGGGTTTTCTACAGGACTTTTGATGAATTAAATAAAAAAGCCTTAAGGTTATCTCAACAATTTCTTATAGGCGATGAAACTATGAGGAATTTGCTGTTGGAAGCAAGAGAGTCTGGGAAAGGTTTTGATCAATTAAAACCGGAATTGTTTAAGAAGTTAGTGGAAGCAAATAAAGATTTATTTGAGAACGAAGAGGAACTTAATGCTTTTGTTAAAAATTTAATAGACGCAGTTTCTGATAATATAAACTTGTTATTAAAACCAGGAATTACAGGGGAAGAGTACGCTGAAGGAGCATTTGCTCAAATTGGTACAATGACTAGGGGCACGGCTGGGTTATCTGGTAGAGGGATGGATGAACTTGTTAGGAGCGTAACTCCGTTAGAAAAAATGTTGAATATTACTCAGGATTCTTTGAAGTATGAACTCGCGGATAACCTGATCTTCCGTAGCATGAATAATTGGTTGCATGATATATTTGAATTGCTCAAGTTTATAGGGAAAATAATGCCCAAAGGAAAATCCTACGAAGAAATGCAAGCGGATAAAGAAAAAAAGTTTCTAAAAGAAGAATTTGAAATGTACGCTGTAGCTCAAGATAAAGCTGCACAAGCCATTATGGCTATATCCGAAAAGCAGGGCCGACTAGAGGGAGAAGAAGATCCCAAAAAGATAAAACTATTAAAAGAAGAGATATCAGCAGAAGAAGAAAAATTAAAGTTGGCTAAAGAACAGATGTCAGAAATTGAATCTACCAGCGGAAGGGGAAGAGATTTAGCCGCAACCAGCAGTGTAAGCATTTCAGAATTAATACGTCGTTTACAGGAGGGTACAATACAGAGGGGTGAAAGGAGTCGCTTATCATTTTTACAGGATAGGATATTAGAAGGATTGGGTAGAGATCCCAAAGATAGATCTTTCCAAGATCTTTTACCTATAGAGAAAGGTTATTACGATCTCTTAGGCTCCAGGGAAGATAAGCAGAATTTTTTGTACAGAAAGCATTATAATCCTGAGGCGAAAACATCCCCCGAAAATAGAAATAAAGTATTAGATTACCGCGCAGATACAAGTGGTTGGGTAAATATCAGTCGTGGAGATATAGTAGTAAATAGTGGAAGCTTAGCCAAAGGAATTAAAGGTGGGGTTGGTCAATTTGCTCATCAAGTTATGGCTAAATCAAACATAGGTGGAATTGGGGGGTCACAGCATAATTGGGGTGGTATTAATATTGTTTTCCAGGCACCGGCTGACAGCACTAACCCGAACGCCTATAAAAGAATGTTTGTTGATGCCGTGGAGCAGATTGTGGATAGAAAGCTATACGCAGAAAAACAGAGGATTAGTTAATGACTATTTCTGAAGGAATATTAAGATCATCTTCTACTTTTTTAGAAGAAACTGGTCAGTTATCTACAGTTCCTGAAGCGCTTTCAACCGCAAATATACTTGAGAGCAGTCCAGAATTTCTCGCTGAGACAGGCCAAGATCTTCCTACGTCAAATTTAGATAGCCAGTCAATTTCTACACCTACAAATAACGGTTTTTTAACTTCTGGATATATAGTCGTAAATCCATTAAATGCAGATATGCAGAAAGTTCCTTTAAGCCAAATTGGTTTAGAGGAGGCTCGTGAAATCAGGCCTTCTATACGAAAGCATCCTGATTGGAGATCTTTTTACATACAAATGGTTGATAGGAACTTTGATAGCGTAGGAATTGTTCTTTCTTCGGGCGTGTTGATATCCTCTCTTAAGCTTACCCCTACGCCAAACTCTTTGACTATTAACTCCGCTAAAATAATTAATAGATATAATACTATGACACGTTGGGTAGAAGAGCATTGGGGAGACGAAATCGACACGATAACACTAGCAGGATCAACCTACTCTTTCCTAGCCCATAATCTGGCTAATGTGCCAGAGGTAGGAGTGACAAATAAATACCGGAGAGGTACTAAAGCTTATGAGATTATGAGGGAAATGCAAAAGATATTTCATTATAATGGTATTATTTTTCAAGATAGTAAAACCTACGAGGGTACTGGCAATCTCTTTGAAGGTAACTTGGGCGTTTTTGGGTCTAATCTTACAGCTACTGATAGGTTTTTATCTGACCCAACCAATCAATTTTTTATAAACAGACACCCTCGAAGAGGCCTAGCCAAAGAAAGACTTTATATCAATCTTTACTTCGATTACCTGTCAGCTACTGGATACTTTGAGTCTTTTGATTTAATGCAGGATGAAAACGATCCTTTTAAGCTTACCTATAGTATATCGTTTAAAGCTGAAAGAATTAAGTGGATACAAGGAAACAAGGCAACCTCTTCTACCTCTTTACTGATACCCCCTGGTACCGATACAGGAGCTACGCAGACACCTAATAAGAAAGATCCCGAAGTTCCTAGAGATGTTATGGGGTTTACTGAGCTAGCTTCAGCGGAAGAAGTAGGGTTTAATGCGGACGTGGGAGTGTAATTATGGCCATCGAACCTACACAGACATTAAATGCTTTTGCTGATATGGTAGCCCGCCAAGGAGGGGGCTTAATCTTTTATCAAAATAGAGTATTTCCTGTAAATTCTAGTGAATTTATAACTGCGGCAAGAAAGGTTGATGGCTACCATCCTTTTACGGTTAGCATTTATAACTCCAGTACGAGCACTGACGCTGTTTCGCTGACGCTGTTAGTAAACCCTTCTGATATTACTATCGGTAATGTGGCTATTACAAGCAACTCTTATACGAGGGAGGGGTGGGTATCAACAATTTGGGGTAACCAACAAACTACCATAGCGGGCAGCGGGGACACGGCAGGTTTTTACATTCCAGAAGCGGGTTTAACAAATAAAGATAGAAGAAGTTCATTAGCATTTATAGATTTTCAAACGTTAATCGCCATGTTTAAAAACAATGGATACTATTTCCTTACAGCACCTTCTGATCAGAGCCTTTGGAAAGACGGTTTTAGCAGGGTGATTAATGTCATGGATTCTATTAAAATTGATTATGATGGGACTACGTATATAGGATCTTTTAGCACGTTTTCCGTAGATGACTCCGCAGAAAATCCTTATAAAATGACCTATAATTTTGAGTTTGTTGTTTCGGCTTTTAATGATGATACCATAGAGGGTCATGTTAGAAAAAATGGAAACGAATATAGCTCCCGGGTAGTTCTAGATATTCAAGGTCAGGACACAAGCTTTAGCAGAACTGCTCGAATGGATACATCCGAGCTTAATGAAAATTTTAGGTATGATAGGGTACCCAGAGAGAGGGTACATGAAAGCTATATGAATTTGACAGGCCCTGCAATAAGAGATAGAAGTAGAGTTGATGTGTATAAACCCTATATAGCTAGAAATTTGCCCAAAATTGCATATGAAGATTTACCGGAGTCAACAAGGTCTGCTGTAAGAAGTAAAGCCAATAGTTTGAATTTAACAGAAGAACAACTAGCAGGATTCCTTACGCATGAGTCTGCAGCTACATGGGATACTAGAGTACAAGCAGAAACCTCTACAGCTCAGGGGATCGGACAGTGGACAGAAGGTACGGTGATTGATATGGTAGCCTATATGAAAAAAAATAAGTTATTGCCACAGTCGTCAAACATTAGAACTCCATCTCAGCTAGTACAGGAATTCAACACAATAGAAAAACAATTAGGTCTGATAGATGTATACATAGACATGAGACAAGTAAAGGGTAGATCCTTAAGGGATAGGATAAATGAGGCCCCCCCAGAAGAAAGATTAGAGGTAATGCTTGTCGGTTGGTTTTATCCTGATTATGTACTGGAGCCTAGAGATAAAGTTTTCCCCCCAGAAGTGTTAAGAGATAATCCAGGGATATATACACCTAACGATTATATAAATTTTGTTAATAAAAGAATACGAAGTTTGGAGAGAAGAGCAAAAGCAAGAACAACAACCCAAGATGGTGAAGAGTAATGGCTGATCTTAGATCCGGAATTTTTACTTTTAGAGAGTTCGTTAACAGAAACGTACTCAAGTTAGCTCCCGATGGTTTTATTACTGTAAACGGGTCGCTTGGGTCTAGAGTTATTGTTCCTGTAGAAACAGACGAAAATAACAGCGTCAAGCAGAGAAACCTTGAAGTCCGGGGCGGGGTGACCAGTATAAGTGTAACAGGAGCAGTATCCCCCCCGGGATCTAATAAGGCTACTATTGAAGTCATAGCACCTCAGCATAGGGGATTACACGAGGATTATTATGTCACGTTGCCTACCGGTGTGAAGGTTCCTTTCTTTGCTCCTATGATGGAAGTAAAAGTTTACATGAAAGGTAGGTTTTTAGATTCAGCCGATGGATACATACCTAAGTATTATCCAGTTTTTTGGGGATTCATAACAGAAATAAGCGAGAACTATTCGGGCGGAGTACACACTTTCTCCATTACATGTTCAGACATGCTTACGTGGTGGAAATATCAGAAAATTGTATTAAGACCCTCTGCAGCAAATACCTTTTTTGGTGCGCCCTTGGCTAAAAATATTCCGACAATTTTTAAAAATAAAAATCCCTGGCAAATAATTATTGCGCTTTTTACTGAAACCTTTTTTCTCACGAAGGAGAGCTCCTATAATTTTGTTTATCCCAAATTCTCTAAATCGGGTTTTATTCCTAATCTGGGAAGGAACTCAGGAGAAATAGGTGACTTGTTTGGGGGTCTGGCGCAAGATGCCATGCGGTACTGGAATAAGAGATTTGGATTTCTGATTTCCGATGCTAGTGATCAAGGAGAGAGGATCCCTTTAGAAATTTTTAGCTTACGAGGCAGGTCTATTAGTTATAGGGATGTACAACTAGGAAGATATAAAAATGTACCGTCGCTAGAGAAAGAGGTTCCTTATAACGAGATTTTATATGCTGACTTGGATCTTGACTTTAATATGCTCGCCAGAGTAATGCCTTTTGGGGAACTGAGCTTATACGGAGATAGCTCTGAGCCTTTAGAGATGACAAAGCTAGAGATCGCAAACGCTATTTGTGATCAGACTCATTTGGAATTTTTTACCGATATGAATGGTAGCTTTGTATTTAAGCCACCTTTTTACAATATGGACACACTTACAGGAGATGTTCCATACTACAACATACAATCAAGTGACATAATTAACTTTAATTCTTCAGTCAGCTCAGATAACATTGTTACTTTTTTAGAGGTGACATCTCCTCAAAGATATGACATGCCCAATATAGAGTTGATAGGGTTTCATTTTGATCTTGATTTGTTAAAAATATTTGGTATGAGACATGAAACAGTAGCTTTTAGGTATGGAAATGACTCTAGATCATTACAAATGTTGGCTGCTGCAGAGATGACACGTATAAATGGTAGGGCTTATACTGGAAGTGTATCTATACCTCTTAGGCCAGAGTTAAGGCTTGGTTACCCAGTGTATGTAGATCATTTGGATGCGTACTTTTATGTCTCCGGTATTAGCCATAATATTACTTTTGGTACTTCAGCTACCACTGATCTATCTCTCGAATTCCGTAGAGATAGGGTTTTTGATCCAGATGGGACTGTAGGTAAAGGTAAAGAACCAAGTTATCCTGGTAAAGTTTTAAAGGGTTACGTATATAGATTTCAGGAAGGCAGGCTTAATATAAATGATACAGAACGAGTGCAGTTAGATAGCGTTGTATCAGCTCAGGTAGAGTTAGAAAGAAGGCAGAGAGAGCTGTCGAACGCAAGAGATGAAAGCGCGGTAGAAAAGTTGAACAGGGAGATAAGACAGCTCCAGAACGACATATTAAAAGATACTCTTCAAAGAGCTAATAATATAGTAAGCGGACCAAAGACCACAGGGCTATATGATGTTGACTTAGCTCAAAAGAAAGCCATAACTATAGATAATGCAGGGACACAAGATGCAATAGTTTCTAATGAGCTATTAATGATAACAGACGAAACCGTTCCTTATACCGATTTAAATGGATACAGGCATATAGGGGCTTTTCCTTATGGGGCCAATTTAAAACTGGTAAGAGGCGGAATTACAGATGCTTTTAACAGAGCGGATGAGACAGATGCACAGGTATCTAGATTAGTCACTGCTGGTCCCTATCAGGAAGTTAAAACTAATGTATACAGGAATAATAACGATGAAACTATATATCAGTTTGGTAGAGATTCTTTGGAAGAAATAGACGAAAAAACATTTAATCAGCTAATAGAGAACCAGCAAAAAGCAGTGGAAGATGCTGAGCAAGATAGAAGAAACGGAGTGAAGGTAAGGCCAGATTTTAAAAATGATCCTAACTACAATCCTAAAACTCCCTTAAAAGCGGAGAAAACTACGGATGTTATTGTGAACGCAAGTCCTAGAAATACCGGTGACTCTTCAATAGGTATCAGACCGGGACGCCAAGAGCGGCCTTCATCAGGAAATACCTTAGTGTAATAAGGAAAAAATATGTTACAAGCAAAAGACTTATCATTAAGTGGTAGAAGAGTTCCTTCGGGTGACAGGCCACCACCAGGCTTCAGAAAACGCAATGATATGACCTTCCAGATGGGTCTGGTCAGATTAGTCAATGTCGAAAAAATGAGAATGAATATTGAGCTGTTTGATCGTAGGGGTACTCATATTAATATACCGATCAGTCAGCCCTACTCGGGTCCGGGTAGTTATATAGCTTCTACTCCTGAAATAGGATCAATTGTTTTATTAGCAGTCCAGGAAAATCTAACTATTCCTATAATGTACTTACCTAATTATGCTTCAGCTCTTGATCCTACTCATACTCAAATGTGGCCCGATAGCGTTGATATTTTTGCGGATAATGATTACTTCTATAGAATGCCTCAGCTCCGAAAGGGAGAAATTGGATTAGGATCTTCTGAGGGTATCGATATACTCCTAAATGATAGTTTCTCTGTCCAAAACAGTTTAGGTGATAAGCTTGAGCTTAGGAGAGCAGATAAATCTTTCATCCTTACCGCAAGAAATAGCTATTTCTTTAATGGCGGAATTTGGCTAAATTCAGGTATAATTTATCGGAATAGTCTAGGGAAGGAAAACACTCAGGACGGCCAATTTGCCCAAAGGATCCCGCTTGAGGATGGTAGGTCTGCTTTTGCCTTGAAATATTCCGGAAAGGGTGCCGAAGGTGATTACTTTTCTGAATATTTAATAGAAGCGGAAGAAAAGACTAGTGGGGATGTACCCAGTAACGACGTTAGCCATTATAAGAACATTGGGGCCCGGGTACCTATAGCTGTCTTCAGTCTTGGAAACTTTTCAGGAAACAATCCCTATAAGAGAAAATCTTATGGTAAGCTGCTGGGGGTATCTCTATTTAACGACGGGTTTGCTGAGGATGGCGCTTTTGATTTAAGGGCTTTAAGTAATGAGGATCCAAAGCGCTACGGTATGGCAGTTACTCTGTATAAGCCTGAAAGAAGGAATTATGAGACCGGGGCTTTTTTCGGTATAGATAAAGAGGGTCACTTTTATCAGCATATACCTGCAGCTTCTGGCGGAGGTTTAGGGCGAGGACGCTCTATGTCTATTCTTGCCAGAGGCAATAAAAAAGAAGTCTGGGGACAAGAGACTCAATACGGAAATTCATGGGATTTAGTCACCGAAGGCGGAATACGGTGGGTAGTCGGAAGGCATAATGATAGAGAGTCTGATTATAAGCAAAGAAGCATTGATATTAGGACGAGCTCATCTGTTTACTTTCAGTTCGGAGAAGATGTTGATACCTCTATTTTTGATATTGATACCATTAACAGTAAAAACCCACAACCAATTACCAATTTTAAGAAATACTCTAAGATAGAGCGCCAGGATAGAGCTGAACGAACAGAGGTTGCTGGTAATAAAGAAGCCATTGTTGGGGGGAGTGATAAACTTCATATTTCTGGAATGAAGCAGGTTGTCATTTCAGGGAGTAATACAGTCCAGGTAGGTAACGGAATGAACGTTACAGTAGGCGATGTTTACTCAGTTAAGGTAACTAAAGAGTGCCAGGAAACCTTTGGTAGTAGGGTGACTACGATAACAGCGGGCAGCAATGAGCTCGTTATAGACCCAAAACCAAACCCAGCCCGGGGAGATATAATTGAACGAATCAAAAGCGTTAGGGGAAATAGAACTCTTACAATAGAAAAAAACGGAAATATCGAAGAAACTATTAATGGGCGGGGAAATAAAGAATTTAGTACTAGAAATGGTAATTTTTCTGCGGATATCGCCACTCGTGGAGATATTACTTTAAAAACTAATTCCGGAAAGATAGTTTATGAGACAGGGACAGGTTCCATAGATTTAAGAGGTAGACGAAAGATATTGTTACAGACTGCGGCTAAAGTAGAACTAGATGGCTCAAGTGTTGAGTTAAAAGGATCTGGCGGGCTGCTCAGTGGGGTGATTACAGAAAGATCCCATTTCGATTATGTAACGGGTGCTCCTTTGCAGCCCTCACGCACAGTAAAAGCGACTTTATAATGCCTGTAGTGCCAACAGCTATAACAGCAGCTATTAATGCTCAATTTGCTGCCGTTGGGTTTTCCGGTAGAAACGACTTTGATATCGCAGTTGCTATTGGTAATGGGGTAGGAAATTACATGATTACTCCAAATTTAGTAACGGGCACCTTATCAGGTACAGCGGGCCCTACTTCAAGCGTAAGTAGCTTGGCTGTGATAGGGCTAGTACCCCAAGTAATGTCTGGCTTTATGGTACAAAGAGCAGCCGGAAGCGATGTTCGGGGTAGAGATGTCTTTAAATTTTTTAATGCCGTATCTACTGGGATAGTGACCGTGCTACAGACTGCTTTTTTAACAGGTACCGCTGTAGGGATAGGGCCTGGTGGAGGGATAGGGAGATTCACCACCGTTAATGAACAGGCTATTTCCAGTCTGGTTAATGCACAGTTTGTGGCTAAAAATATAACGGGCAGGGATGCATTTAAGATAGCTAATGCGATAGGATTTGGTATCGCAAACCATTTAAGAACGTCAGTTACTTTTTCATTAGTAGCTATGGGAGCCGTAGCGCCTGTTCCGCCTGTTGGTCCGGTACCAGTCGCTGGGATTCCTACTGTAACTACAAAGATTAGTTAATAGAGGATTACATGTCATCAGAAGTATATAATTTAGTAACGCTTGATGTAGACAAAACAGTTACTCGCGGGGCAAGAGTCAGTTTTAAAAATAGCCCCACGACACCTCCCCTTATTGCAGTAGCGGATGCGGACCTATGCTGCACAGGCGCTAACTATTTAGTTCGTTCCTCTTTGGAAGGTAACAATCTTAAAGGTTATGCCAAATTTAATAAAAATAGTTCATTAGTGGAAAACGTTACCGGAATAGAAGGAATTACCGGTGGAGATATAATTAGAAATGATTCCGATAATACTTTCTATACTGTAACAGGAATACAGGGGGATAGCCTCTATTTAACTTCTCGATACCAGGGGGATACCTCTGAAGGGCCAGCGACTCTTAGAAAAGTCAGACTAGGAAGCGCAAAATTCGAGTATTTAAAAAGTTATCAAGATGATAACACTTTAGTTTATAATCAAGCAGATCAGGTATGGGAGCCCCTAGGCATCGAGATGAAGGGCCCTGTTGAAACCAGTAGCTCAGTATTAAAACCCTTTAGCGGAGACGAGCTAGGAATTCAGTTTCAAAAATCGGAAAACCCGAATGAGCCAGATTTAGCCACGGTAAAAAGTGTTTATAAGACTTTAGTATCAAGGACTCAAAGAGAGATACAGGATCTTTCTTTATCCCCTATTCCATACCCCCACGAAAGCCTAAAGGTTTATTTTGGCCCTGATGGTAATGTGGAATTAAAGGAGGAAGGAAAAGATTATGTAGTAAACTATTCTTCTAACCCTACTCTGTTATCTTCCCATCCACCTTTTGAAGATAGACAAGTTGCTTATATCAAATTCCTGGAAGAATTAGACAATACTACTCAAATAGAGTCTTTAGCTGGAAACTTCCCAGGTTCTTTCAGTATTATAAAGCGAGATGTCATTCCCGGGTCAGATGATTTAGTAACACCCATTCAGGATATTATATCGGGTACCGAAGACATTAAAGTTGGAGGTGAGACTCAGACCAGGTATAAGGATTATGACATCGATTACCCAAGTGGTAACGTTACCTTCATTGAGCATCAGAATTCAGAACTACTAATAGATAATATCACTTTCCCCACCAATTTGATTTGGGACGGGGTTAGCATAATAAGGGGTGTGACTAAGGATAAAGTAGAGGATGAATCAAATCTAATAATCCCACCAGTAACAGGTTTACCAGGAATTTCCGAAACACTATACTTCGAAGATAATGATTCTAGAGCATTGGTAAAAAACGCTGACTATATACTAGAGTACAATTCTGGAGCTATAAGCATAGAAACAGATCTGGAAGAAGGAAGCGCACTACTACTTTCATACTTCGTAGAGGGAGAGGATCAAGAAAAAGAAGACCTGCCGCTTACAAACATTAGAACTGATAAGTTTCCTATACAACCGGACACATTAACGTTAATCAAAAAATGGCGCAACAGTGAAACTCAAAAAACGGGTACTACAGTTTTAGTAGAGGGCGTGGATTATGAGATATTTTATTTGACAGGAAAAATTAGATTATTGCGGACTATCGAAGGGGAAGAGATTAGGAGTTTGCAGGCCACATATACGCCCCTTACTCAGATAAATGCGATAATCCAGCCTACAGGGTCCCCAGGATTTTATCAGTTTACTTTAGTAGATGATATTCTTGATAACGTGGATGTAAGCAATCTCAGGTTTCTGGTGAGAAACCCATCGGTATCAATAGCCTCTGAAGATCCCTTTAAGGACGCTGGTGATCCTGATAGGTATAGCTTTGAGAATGATATAGAGCAGATTACTGCTGTAAAAATAAGAGGGAAAGAAGAATTTAATGTTGAAGATATTAGTTATGATCCTAAAACAAAAGAGATACAACTAGGTAAATCCCAAAATGCTGAGATAACAATGGAGCAGTATGACGTGGCGTTAGCTACCTATAGGTACACGTCTGACACTGTTCCTTACGCTCCTGTTATACCCTTTTTCCCAATTTTTGCTGAGGGAAGTGACTCTTTTGTTATAGAGGGGTTTGATAAGACAGATGTTATTAGAACAGGGATGGTGATTCGGATAGATAATTTTGATCCGGAGAATACATACTATTTCAAAGTGAAATCGATATCTTATGATGGGGATAATACCACAGTAACTATCTCAGGAATTTTTCCCGAAAATATTACAAATCCAACATTTTTCTTGTTTGATGATTTTATTACATGGGAATCTTTGCCTAGCGGGACACTAGTGGACAGAACGTCCTTAATAGGTTCGACACAGCTACGGTTCAAGAATAACCCGCTCTCGGTATTAAATCAAATGCGTAATGATAAGATACTGATGATCAATGATTCCTTTATCCATACTATTCTGTCAGCCGAAGTAGATGAAAGTGATCCGGATATCATAAATGTTTCCGTATTCCCAGCCCTACAGGACGCGCCCTCTGGCACTGTAGTGGTGTCAAACACTCCCGTATATTCTGAAGGGGATACTGATCTTTTTGCAGAGTATCCTGTCTTGGATGACCCGGCAGAGCCTGCTTTTAGAATATCTTATAATGCTCCTGAAGGTTATGAGGGATCCGGAACTATAGCGGTGGATACAGAGAAGATCATACTTAGGGAGAACGTAGAAGGTAATGTAAATCCTAACTCTTATGAGTATAAATTTAGCGACTATTCTAATATTCGGGAATTAGCTGAGGCTATTGATGATACCCAGTCTACTTTTCCCTCTATTAATAGTAAGATACCAAGTTATAGGCCTTTTACTTTTAACCCCGATGGGGTTGAAGAGTACTACCTGCCATCAAATAATTATAGCGCAGATTTAGTTATTCCTTTCGAAGAAGGAGAAAAAGAAAATCTGCCTTATATGATCACAGTAACTCCCGAGTTATTTAAATGGAAGCTCGTTAGTGCCTACAAGAACAGGGAATATTTCGAGGTAGAAGACAGAGACAGGACCGACCTTTTTAGTTCAGGAGCTCTGATAGCCTTTAAGACCAGAGATACGGGTACTGATTATTTTTACGAAGTAAAAGAATCAGAGTACGACGACAGCAGTGATCCTGCGAAGACAAAAGTAACCATTAAAGGGACTTTTTCTGATAATTTAATTAATCCCTATATTTATCGTTATGCTCGGCCTTCTTGGAGGAATGTTGTTACTGATATTGTGTCTATAGATAGGGATAATTCTATAGTTATTTTTTCAGGTGACATCTCTAGAACTGTAAAAGTAAATACTTTGGTGAGATTTGGTAGTACTTATGTTTATTCTATAAATAAAATAGAAGTTATTTCTGGAAATACTTTGGCATACTTAGAACCAAACATAGATCTAAATGTAAGAGATGAAAAATTTTTTAACTATGTTGAGTTTTCTGATGTCCCTGTAATTCTAGATGGAGTTACCAGACAACCCAATTTTACAATTACTTACAAGGCTCCTAGCGGGTATGTGGGAAAAGGCTATGTTGAAATAACAGATGATTTTTTAAAACTTACAGAAGTTTTAGATGGATCGAAAAGCGCTGACAAAGAGTTTAAGTTTTCGGACTACAATGATCTTAACCAACTAGTAGCTGACATTGATTCTTTTGATGACTTTAACATCCCAGGATATTCCCCTTTTTCTGCTGATGCGAGCGCCTACGAGGAAGAGCTTGAAGCTGGTAAACTGGAAACATTTTCTTTAGCAGAGACTCCAAAGACAGAAGTTTCGTATAATGTAAAAATTGCTAAATCTACATTTGAAATTACTTACACAAGCCCTGTTGGATATAGCAATACGGCTAAAATTGAGTTTTACAGTGACCAGATGAAAGTAATCGAATCCGGATCTGGAAGCGATATTAAAACTTCTACCATAACATTTGTCGGGAAATCCATATATGACATAGTATCTGAGATTCAAGATATTGAATCTTTAGTGCCTGGTAACAATCCTTTTTCGGTTGACCTAAAGAATACAGAGGAATTTGTAGGTAGAGGCGATCCAGGTAAATATCAAGTTGCAGGGAACCCGGAAAAGGTTACGCTAGATAATCCTTATCGAGTAAAATGTATTGTTTTTGAAGATTGGTGGTCCCAACTTATACGGATTAATGAAAATAGATTAGTGGAAAACAATGATTATACCATTGAAGGGGGCTCTGTTGTACTAAGTGATACAGTAGAAAAAGGTGATAGATTCCGAATAAGCTATATGGGACTAGACACCTTACCGCAGAGTGGTGGAGAGGCTATTACATGTAGCTGCAGGTTTATCTCAGTTCTGCCTGAAGGGTACAGAGTCGATGTTTATATGGATTATTTAAATATCGATCAATTTTACCTACAGACTCTTACTGAAAGATTTTTCTTAGAGATAGTCACAGCCCCACAGGTTGAACAGTTATTAAGGACAAAAACCGGTGGTGGTGGTAACGGTGCAGATACTGGAGATAGCGGGGAGATTCCGGTATACGAAGGTGGAGCAGTCAATAGTCAGTACCGGCTTAGGGACGAACAGATAAAGAAAGAACTATATCTAAAAATATTTGAGTGGTACAAGCAGCGTCGGAGGAATTTTACCTCTGAGGCTCAGTTAATAATGGGATTTAAATACGGCAACTGTCCCCATGTTGCTTATCAGGACGGGAGGTTTACTTTATCGGATAGCGCTGTTGAGGGACCTCAATACTCAATGATCACTAATAGCGATATAGAACAAATTAATAATGACTCCTCTAGATTTTTCCCTCTTGGGTATGATGGCAGTGCTCCTGTTTATATAGACAGATTAGGTGATAAGTATATATCCTATAACGAAGTCTATCCTTACAATGTTAGGTATGTTTTCGAGGATGGATCTCCTGATGTACTAGAGGGTAGAGTCAAGTCCGTAAATCCTTATTGGACTCAAAATTTAGATTTCGAAATTTTGCAAAATGAATCCAATACTATTGTGGCACCGTATAATATGCCATTTGAGGAGTATGATAGAACATTCTTTTCCGACGATAAGAAGACGAACTTTTTGAAGAGAATTTCAGTAGGTGACAAATTTAGGATAGAAGGAAAGAAAAACAGGTATACCATAGGAAAAATAGAAGTAGGTAAGGATAGTAGAGTAGGAGGCACTTATGAAGTGCTGGTTATGGAGGACGGTAAGTATTTCACTGAAAGCGGCATTCAGACAATTGCTATACAGGTAAAAGAAGATGGAAGAAAAGTAAGGGAAGAAGTAGTAAAAGAATTTTTTGGTGACCAGGTAAAAACAAAAAGTTTTTCAGAATTTGAGTCCTTCTATGCAGGAGAAGGCTATAAATTAGAGGTGCAAACATTTAATCCAGCTTTTTTCCCAGCGTATGATGATAATTTTAATTTGGGTGTAAAGATAGAAGGAAAAGACATTGATGGGAAGGTCCCAAATAAAAATCAAATCAAAAAATTTGGGCGTTTTAATTTCTTTGCTGCTCTTTTTGCGCTAGTACCTGGCGAATATGATCCAGCAGAAAACTTTAGATTACAAGCCGGGCACTTAGATGAAGATTCTTTGACTTTCGTGCCTGAAGAAACTATTACTGTAAACATCGCTGATTTGAATTATTTCCAGGAAAGAAATGTAATTAACGTACAGGACGCTCTGTATAAGAATACGGATGGTGACGCTGATGATAATGATAAGCCTGGGTTGAGTAAATATTTCTATCTTTCCCTGGAGCGCGTATACGTAGCAGGCTCAGAAGAAGGATATGTAGAAGGATTTGTTCTTAGATCAAGGGATAAAAATAAAGTCTTTAGATTTTTATTAGAAGATGGATTAGACGTAGCTGACCAGTATGGATATAGAGATATTGATGAAACTACGGGCAATAGTATAGTATACGAAAATTTCTATGATCCCAATAATATTTATAGATGGCTTCTTAAAGAGCAGCAGGCATGGCTTACGGAGGAAGCAATAATTAGAGATGTTTTTGATGTAAGCGATAAAATTGGTAGAGCTTTTGAGGCCGCTATCCTAAACGGATCCATAAGTGGTTTTAAAGACGATCTTATAAGTATAAGTAATGTACTAGATGTGAGAATCCCAAGGTATATGGACCACTTACTATTCCTTACCGGAATGACTTCGGAACAGGGTCCTATTGAAAGGACAATGGAAGAGGTTATTATCTCTGAGACTGGTGAGCTTAGTTTTGCTTCCCCTGCTATTAAGGAATCTTATGAAGACGCAGCAGGAAAGACAGGGACAAAAGGAGCAATCCAGGTATATCAGGATTTTTTGAATGAGCAGAATTTAGCGATATCGGTAAATGCTAGTAACAGGTCTATATGGATCACGGACTATATCAGGTGGGTTTTGAGCCTAAATGAAGGAACGGTTTTTCAGAAAGAAGCACGCAGGCAGTACGATTTGTTGAGGCAAGATATTGATATAGGTTTCTTATCTTTTGATGCTGTGTCTTTGCGGTATAACCAGAACCCGGAAGCATATCTATTATCTAATCCTAAGTACGGAGTTTATAGCTATTCTAATTCTGGCCCGTCATTAGTGCTCCAGGTAGAAGCAGACAGTGTAAGTAATTCAGAAGATCAAGGTGTCAGAACATTCGTATTTCCATTTAGAGAGCACACAACCCTAAGCTCGTTAATTTCAGCCGTAAACAGCCAAGCTAAAGTTGGTAATGAACAGCTCTTTTCTGCTCAGCTAATCTTTGCTCATTACCCTAAAGGAAACTATACAACTCAGAGGTTGGTATATACGGATGGTTTATTAAGCATAGATGATGACACTGTCTCGATACAGGCTTCTAACGTTTCTGACCACAGAAAAAATGATAGTAGAGTGCTTTTCCTTGATAAACGTAGGGAGCAGCGTCTTATCCTCGATAATGCCGATAGTACCGCTATTGAGCCGTTTCCTACTTATGTAAGTAACGGAGACCCAAATAAGAAATTCATAGACGATCTGAATATTAAAGTACCCGGCAGGTGGGCTCGGGTACCGGAAGATTTTCCTGAAGGCTATTTTGATGTCCTTAAAATAGGTCCTTATAATTCAAATTGGTCTATTTCCTATACCTTTGAAGATACTTATAAGGATGGAACAACAAGGGACGACATTACTACGCCAGAAGATGTTATCGATAGGTATAACGAGCAAAGCCGGGTAGATATAGATAAAGATACATGGGAAGTTCTTCTATCTCGTGGTAACAAGAGTCGCCCCGAGACTTTCCTCTTGAAGAAATTAATAATCACGAAGAAAGGCGTTACCTCGTTCGATGAGGAATTCGACTTAAGGAGATACGAGGATATCTCCAGTCTTGTTACCGCTATTAATTCTGCTAAAGATGATCAGGGTAATAGGCTTTTCAAAGCCGAGGTCGTAGGAGAAGAAAACATTCAAGGCAGAATGAAAAGTTATGAGCTAAAGGCGGACTATGAGAGGCAGATATTGAAGGTATTAGTTGGGGTAGACGTAGATACTACCGATACTGAATCAGTCCAATATTATCTAAGAGATTTTCCGGTGGGATGGAAGGTGGCAACTGTAGAATTAGACCCGGGGCAAACCGCTACTATAGAAATTAACCCTAAAAGATATAGTTTACTTGAAAATTATGCTTTTTTACCGGAGCCCCCAGAGCAGGCCCGGGATACCGCTCTTTCTAACCAGAAAATAGATATTTTGCCTTTTGATCTTTATACATGGGCGGAAAACGGGTCATATAAAATCGAGTACGAGGTGTCTGGGGACACAGTAATCAAAAATAGTTTAATACTATCAAGCGATAGAGGTACTTGTACGATACCTCTCAAGGAAGAAGAGCTTTTATACGATTATTCTGGTGACGGCAAGGGTTTAATTAACAGGATCAACAGAAATCCTGATTGTAACAGGTATTGGTATGCAAATCTAAAATTTGGAAGAAAGGGAAAAAATAATTTTGTGTACACCTATCTTCCTAAGACTAAATCTACCTCTGTGCCTAAAGCATCTTTAGAGGATTTATACCTGGATAAAGATTCTGCTTTAACAATAGAATCCGATGGGATCAATTTTGAATATCAGGTAGTTCCTACGGATACTCTACCATCTCCGATAGATCTAGACACAGTATATGAGTCTAAGCAATTAAATTTAGAAGCTGATATAGGTGCTATAAGGTTAAGCTTTGGGGATGGGTACACTAACAGTACTCAGGGGACTTACACGATAGACGGAACAGCAGAGACCCTATCTTTTTCAGTGAGCTATGAGTATGATTATGAATATTCGGTATCATTTAATCTATCATCTTATACCTTAGACGACTTAAAAGATGCTATTAATGGTGAGCGGGATCCTGTTACTAATACTGATTTATTTAACGCTTCCCGTGGCGTAGGGGTGCCAGAATCTGAACCAGCAAGTAAGTTGGTTGTACAGTCAGGGGATCTTCCGGGTACGTTGCTGAAATCTGATTCTCCTTCTGAGGCTATAGTTATTTCCTTATTACCCCCGGATCCTTCGTACACGGTTAGATCGGCTAGGTATTCTGTATCCCCTGGTGGGACACTTACATTACAGGCTACCTTAAGGTACACAGGAACATTTAATCCTCCTGCATTTAATCTATTAAGCGCGTCTTATGGTACTTTGCAGAATCTTACTGAGGCTATCGGAGACCTAAAACCGGATTCAGCCTTTAATAGTATATTTAATGCTGAGCTGTTAATACCAGATGATGATTCTACTGATTTATTAGATTCGGGAGGCGCTCAAGCGTTAGGGGAGTTCTCATATTTACGTTTACAATCAGTTAAATCATACGATATTACTAATATTACTTTAAACGGATTAGTATCCTCTATTAACAATGATGCTGATAGTACCGGGTTTACGGCTACCGCTGTTGAAGGGTATGGTACTTATCCAGCTAAGTATTTAGTGCCTAGTTCTACGGCACAAACTGCTGATGAATCAATAGAGCTAGTAATTGATTTAAGAAATCAGACGGGATTGCGGCTGTTGAATATGGACACACCAGCATCCTATGAAGTTAGCGGTACTGGTTTAAATAAGAGTTTGACTGTAAATAAAGATAATAAAACAAAAGTTTTTAAGCTTACGACTAAACAGCTTAACACTATTAGAGATAACTTATCTGGTAGTGTGCTGTCAGGATTACAGGAGATAGGAATATACCCAATACTTCTAGAAAGTAATCAGTTCGGCTTACTAAATAATGTTGATAGTAATGATCTACCAATAAATGCTCCTCCAAGTTCTGGAGCTCATGTTTATTTTGGATTTCTTTCTGACATCCGTTTTTATCAGATTTCTGATAAAAATTTGGATGCACAGCTATCGTACATTAAACGTAGGCTGGCAAAGCCCTGGAAAGACAGCGAAGGTAATTTCATTCCCGATTATTATAATAGTGATAATTACTATGACTTTGAGTACGGAATTAGTAGGGATCAATTTTTAAGCTTTTTAAGGGATACCAGGTTTACACAATTAGCCAACAGCATAATAAATGAAGAGCTTAATAATAAAGCCTATCTGTGGCTTTATTTAAAATTTCACAGGGAGTTCGGATGCGACCAACAGGTAAAGGTACTGACCAAACAGATAGAGGAAGACGAGGAGTCAGGAAATCAACTGGGGATAGCACCAATAAGTGGAGAGTAATTAAACCTCAAGAGCGTACGTCTCCTATTTTAGATGAAATGATGGCTCCGATTATATCGGCTGTCGATAGAACTATAGATATTGAAAAAGAGAATCTTTTGCAGAAGATAAAGAGGACTGTATGAAGGTCAGATTTTCTCCCAGCAGGGGATCAGAACTCGTAAAACCTAAGATAGAAGAAGATACTACGGCTGTATCATTTTCTGATTTATTAGGATTTACTGTGCAGCCTTCAAGTACGGCGTTTGCCGAGCGGTCCCCTGGGACGACAACTAGCAGCTACGACTGGAAGAATTGGACTCTTAACTTTGGGTTGTCGGATGTACAAAAATTTGTTAATGGGGCAGATTATGTGCTCTCTACTTTACAGATAATCTCAGAAACTATTAGTAGTACAGCAAAGATATTAAGGTTATTTTCAAACGACTTAAAGTCTGTCTCAAGGCTATTAAAAACTGTATCAAATGCCCTGGTAAGTAGTATTCGTGGTTTCACCGAGTCTTTGGCGTCCACGCCACTAGCCGTTACCCTGATTCTACCTGATGTGGATAAACGAAAATCCGGGTTTGTTAATCCAATAAATATGGGATTTCAAGAGTTTAAAACGAGGGTTTCTAGTGCTTGTTTGAACCCAAATGATCCAGGAGCTCCAAAATTTGAAGAGCCGGATCAGGTTGGTGGTATAGTGGTTGCAGGTATCGCAGGCCAGAACGACCCTAATGCTTTGTTTGACACTTTACGTAATTTTGACATTTTATCGAGGTTCTTCAGCTTTAAAAACCCGAATTTATCATCTCCACAAAACGTGACATTAAAAGCAGGGAGATACGGTAAGGACGATAGGTTTGGTGTAAAGGTCATATGGGACCACCCAGGGACACTCGGTATTAAAAATTTCGCCATTTTCCGTAGCAGATACCATAATGGTTATATAAGTAATGTGGAATACAACGGGAAACCGGTAACAATAAATGTATTTGAGGATGAAGATTTTAATAATAACGAGCCGGTTATTAAGTCAGCCTTGTTGACTCGGCCTAAATTTAGTTATATAGATTACGAAGTCGAAGAGGGCGTTCAGTATCACTATGTAGTATACAGTTTACCTAGTAAGGATTATCTGGAAAAAGTACCTGTAATGAAATCTTTAAAAAGTCCATTAGCGTCAAATAGGGTATCCATTGTTGCAAGAAACTGCATTCCTGTCTCTGAGCTAAGAGAAAAGTTGTTACTGGATGTAGACGGAAATCCTGTAGATCCTGATTTTTTTGACTCCGAATGGATATCCCTCAACGTCAGGTCTCTCTTAGGAACTGAATTTGAAAATATTTTGAGACGATTAGAAAGATACGTTGATATCTTTAACGGCTGGGTAACTACAGGAAGTGATGCCATAACGCAGTATGTTGACTTTTATTCTAACAGAATAAGGCAGTATACTAATATAATAAAAACTATACAAGATACAATACAAACAATATCACAGTATCGACTTGGGGGCAGTATACTTTATTTAGAATTAGAATTGGAAAATGGTGGTATTGAGAATTTTGTGCGCCGGTTTAATGATGCTACTATTAGTCCGGATGTTCTTGAATTGGATGGAATTTATTTCGGAATAGTAATAGTTTATGGTTTTCCAAACTTTAATAGCCGCACGTATAAGCTATATTTCCCGCAGGAAGAAATAGATCAATTGCAGACGAGATTAGATATGAGTAAATCTTCTAAAGAATTTTTTAATAAGGAAAAAGAAAGAATAAAAGAACTGATCGACAGTAGCGATAATGCTTTTTCTTTCTTAAAAGAAACATTATTTGGCGGAGATTAATATGGGATACAGGCGTGATAACATAAATAATCTTTCTAAGATCGATAGGGTTGATGATTTAATTGATTATCAGGATCTTCTGGAGGTTGCCAGCCAAACTCAGGAGCACAGAAGCCTCTATATCGAGCATCTTCGGGTAGAGCAACGTAGGTATGAAAAAAGGATTAAAGAGCTCACTCGGCAAAGGTCCCAACAAATTCTACTCAAGGATATACTTACAAAGACAGATAACCCTGAGGAGACTTTAAAAACTTATAGGCCATCGGTCTTCCACGTACCTAAGCCCGATCAGTCATTAGAGAAATTTGATTACTCAAAGATTTATGGGCCTAATCCCTCCTTTGATATGAAATCTGTAGCTCAGGAAGAGATAAGAGACGTAATCCGAGCTATTGATATAGCTATTAGAGATATTGATTATGAGCTATCCAAAACCGACTTATTTGAAAGACGGACTTCGTATATAATAAAAAAACTCCAGTCTCAGGAAAGTAGCCTAAATAAAGCTAAGCTTACTAGCGGGGCAAGGTATAAAAATATTGTTCAGAATATATCTGATATAAACAATGTGATCAGTAAGGTGAGTAGCTTAATATTTGTTTTAGAAGATATACCTGAGAATTTTACCACTGAAAGTGAATCTAAGAAGTTCGAAACCGAGTTTAACCAAAAAACTTTTTCATATAATTTGGAGCGTAGGGCACTAATTGAAATTTCTGAGGATTATATAGAAGATTACCCCGAGCAGACAGTAGCAACTACTTATATTATCGATTTAAGAGTTTACGTGGAATCTTTACCACAGCAACTCACAGTCATAATGCCTCAGAAAGAAGAGGTATTAAAGACATTAAAAGTATTTTTAAAGAGAGCTATATCCGATAAGATCAGAATAAAAGGAAAACTTGAGGCTTTGGCTGGGGAAAAACATAATGCTGAGATAAATAAGAGGGTCAAAGATCTAAAGGATGAGCTTAATACGCAGTTAGCTACAGACGCTATAAATGATATAGTTGATAAGTCACTCACACAAGATGTAGCTCGCCAAGCCACACAGAGACTAAAAACAGCCACTGATAATAGAATTAGGCGCTTTCGAGAAAGACTAAAAAAGGCAAACACTGTAGAGCTCATAAATGATTTCAAGTATGAATATTTAAACTGGGGATCTCTTTTTAAGAGAACCGAGGAAAAGGATCGTACAGGTGATCAGACTTTAGAAGAGTATTGGAGAGAAGAGCTTAGACAAAAATATGGAGGTGACATACCTTTTTGTGACGAGGTGCGTCTTCTGGACGGCAGCTTCGCTAAAAAGACAGATGTGATATTAGACTCAGAATCAGGCACATATATTAGGCGGCAAGATAAGAAAAATCAAGAAATTATAGATGAAAATCTGGCGAATGACCCTCGCCAGAGGATTTAATTATCTACTAATTAAAAGACCTTCCATATGTCACAAGATTTTAAAATACAGAATAGATGCGATCATAAGATAAATTGGGAGGAAGGAACTCTTTCTTCTGATAGAAAACGCATAGATGTCACTTATCGAATAGCTTCTAAATCATCTGTTTCGTTACGAATAAATAATGTAGCTATTCCAACCTCGAATTATAAAATAGTAAAAGACGTAACGGTAGTCGATACTGAAAAGCCTTTTTATATACTAATGAACAATAAAATAAGGCATAATAACCCTCTGGTCGAGGTAAAGTACGTAACTTTTTTAAATAGATGCCCAAAATGCCAGGGTACTAAATTTTTGGATGATATTGCTTATAGTTCATCTGGGGATATTACACAAGTAAAAGATGAATTTTTATTGTTACAAACAGTAGAGAAGTACATAGTTACAAATATAAGAAGTAACAAATTTCATTCTTGGATGGGAACTAACCTCCATGAATTAGTAGGTACAAAGATACTGGACATGGAATTACTACGGAATAAAGTTGTAGATGAAGTAAACTCGGCTATAGAAAAGCTAAAGGATATTCAGAGGCAGTTAGTCTCTACCGGAAGGCCGGTAAGTGCGGGTGAGCTTTTTGGTGAATTGATATCAGTAGACCTCACCCAGGATTTCGAAGATTTAAGCATAATATCAGTAACCGTAAGATTTACAGCTCAAAGCGGAAAAAGGCTAAACTATACGCAATTACTGGAGCTGGCAGATCTAAGGCAAAGGATTAACTTCTCATGACTATAGCTGCTCCTATTATTGAGTACCCTATGACCGATTGGACTGGCAGCGGTACTGATAAATATTACACATCTGAATTGATACAGATAATATCGGGCACTGTTCCTGTGACTACTGCTGACGTTCAGGAACTAGGCTCTATAATTACTGTAGAGTTTAGGTACAGAATTACCTCAGGCGGCACTACTTCGCCTTATTCTAACTTTAGCAATGCTGGAATCACAGTAGGTAGCACTCTTAGCACGGCTACTGAAATTCCCTGGTCGCTAAACACAGAAGGTATAGTTAGCTTCGATGTTGATGATACTATAGAGTTTGAATTAAAAACAGTAAAAAGAATTTCAAACAATCAGGGTGCTGGTTATGTATCCGAAGAGAGCTCCCTATCAAAGGTAACAGTAGGGATTATTGCAGAAGATAAAATCACGGCTTCTGTCATAGAACCTACTGGAACCAGATTAGAGCGTGCTAGGGATTACATAAAGGTATTTGTCCCGGTTAATTCTTTAAAGACAAACAGAGACAATGATCTTGTAGGCGTAAACTTTTACATTTCATTAGATGCCGGTGGTGGAGTAAACGGTTACCAAAAGATAAATCAATCCTATATTGTTGAAGCAGATGTGTCGGAAACAGAATCGGAAGTATTACAGGTTTCATCAACGGAAGATACTACTAATAACCTGACGGTTACAACTACAAAAACCCGTCAGGTGCAAAGAGAGTACGTAACTTACACTATCAATTCAACAGTATTGAATAGACTTGTATCCGAGAATAAAATTAGGAATGTATTTTTGGATAACGATGCTACTTTAAACCCGGACATAGTTTATTATTTTGTAACCACTGCTCTTTCCTTTGATAAGTCATTAAAGCAGGTCGTCGAGAGTAATTACTCGGTTGAACTTGAGGGTGAATTCCTGGAATATGCTACAGATTTTCAAAGCATACCGGGTAGAAATAATTCGGATATAATTTTTTCTGTAACAAAAACTCTTACTACTGATAATAATACTGTTAATGTAATAGGCGGTTCTGTTGTAAGAGACATATTAGATCCCGTAGCATTAGAATTTTCTAAGTATTACATAATTCAGGATTTTATATTCAAGACGCTATCAGTGGATACGCTTATAGATTTTGACGACGCCGATGGAGATGGTGTCAGTGATCCCATCGAAACTAATATAGATAAGCGAAACTTAGCCGACGCTCTCGGGATTAGGGATGGGGCAAATTTACAGTTAATTATAAATGAACAGTTCGATAAAAGAGCTGCAAACTGCAATATCACACGACGAGATCCGATACAGGCTACAGGTAAAGTAACTTTTTTTGTATCGAATGCCCCGACAAATGATATAATCATTCCAGCAGGTACTCAGGTAAGCACAGCGGCTGACCCGACTACGGGCTCAACATCCGTGGCTTTTACTGTAGTAGGGACAAAATTAATTGATTCTTCAAATCCTGACTTTTACTATAATCCTACTTTAAGAAGATACGAAATTGAGGCTGACGTAAGGGCTGTGCTCGGCGGGTCTCAAGGTAATGTACCAGCTGGGTCTATAGAAAGAGCTACTGGATTACCTAGTAATATCCAGGTAACTAATACTAATCCCACTAACTACGGCGCTAATAGAGAAACTAATAGAGAGTTGTCCGAAAGAATAAAGCTAGCTATAGCTGGTGTGGATTCAGGTACAGAGGGTGGCTACAAGAAAACGAGCGAAAGCGTTCCCGGGGTACAGCAGGCCCGAGTAGAAAAAGCTGGTGATGAATTAATGGTTAGAGATTTGGATATCTCCAGCAGAAGACATTTGGGCGGTAAAGTAGACATATACATTAAAGGCGAGAGAAGACGCCAATACATTGATCAGGTAGCCTTTAAATTTGAGTACCCCACCGACACATTCGGTAAGCTCAGCGGGGAGAGATTTTACGTAATTAATGCTAATGAATTTAGAATCCAAACCCGGAATACAAAAGTTACGGCCACTAATCCTATTATTTCGGTTTCTAATGTTAGAAATGTAACTAGAGGATCAGATTATGATATAAGCGGGTACCGTATTATAGGGGATGGGGATACCGTAATTTTAGAAAATAATCAGACCAATAATAGAATAGGTATGGCTACATTAGATGTGATAGAGGTAAACTACAGCTATCGAAGCTCTAATGTAATTACTCTGGAACATCAACCCGTAAATACTATTATTTCTGTAACTGATTCAGATGGTAATCTGGTAGATGAAGCAGAATATAGGTTAGTGAGACTGGAAGATCCGCTGCTAACGGGGGAGTCCTCTATTTCTAAATATGGTATAGAATTCTTATTCGACTCTCAAAATGACGTAAATGAATTTAGACAGATAGATGATGAGCAACATGACATGTTTCTCGATATACCGATATCTTTGTCTTTAAAGGGTGTAGATATTGATTCCATTACGGTTTTGAACGCGGATGACGAATCCATAGTCTATAAAAAAGATATAGACTATGAGGTTACCGGAGGGACGCAGGTCATACCAACACAATTATCCCTGCTGCCTAATAGTGCGATTAGGCAAGGACAAAGAATCTCTGTATCTTATAGAGCAAATGAAAATTTTGAGGTCACATACCAAGCCAACTCATTGGTTGAGCAAGCTCAAGAAGAAGTAGAAAAGTTAAAGCACGCAGATGCCGATGTTGTTGTTAAACAAGGGATAGGAAATAGAGTCGATATCAGCGCCCGTGTTATAAAAGATGGAAGGTTAGATAGTAGGTATTTAGAATCTGATCGAACTGTTTTAAAATCTAGAATACAAACAGCCGTAGCTAACTATGTACAAAAGCTCAGGATGGGGGAAACCTTTACTCAGGCCTCACTGGTAAATGTTATCCGTAGCGTACCTGGGGTAAAAGATATAAAATTGCCCTTAATACGAATGATGAAACGTAACGGGTCTTTTATTCCTCTCGATGATTTAGGGAATCTTTCATTTGAAGTTTTCCAGAAAACTAGCAGCAGTGGGGTGCCCTCGTATAGGACACTTGATAGTGTTCTTACTTACCGGACTTCAGAAAACGGCGGGCCTGATCACCTTTTCCGTACCGTTTACGAGGATAATATCAGCTTAATGCTTGTAGATGACCCGACTGAGGTATCGCATGGTCCTGGTAGAGCTTATATACAGTCTGATGGTAGGATCATAGTCAGTACAAAAGACGGGGCCCCTCCACAAAGTAAATACTATAAAGCTGCCTATTACGTTTTATACCCAAATGATGTTAATGTAGCTGAGGATATAGAAACCACGGAAATTGAATACCTAGTGGTGGACTCAGCTAGTTTAAAAGATTTAGAAATTATAACTGAGCAAGTTACCAGAAGAGGATTATAAAGATGGCCACAAACCTCGGTGATGATGTTTTTAGCGTATATGACGGACTTTCTTATGCCTATGATAAGGTATTCTTCCAACCCGGAAAGCCTCCTCTTGCTGCAGAGCTTAATGATGCCCAGCAGTTTGTTGAACTACTTTCACAAAAGAGCACGGGGCACTTACCCTCTGGGTGGTTAACCAGTAGGTCTCACTATACTTCTTCTGAATTAGTGAATAAGTTTTACACTCAGAACCCAAAAGGAGCCAAACCAGAGGTAGCTTTGGTAAACGGTTGGCCAATCTATGTAACCAACACGGATACTGAACTAAAGCACGTAAACTCTATAGATTTTAATGATTTTGAGTTACGCTCAGGTACGCGAGTAGACGGAGTTTTCCTTGAAGTATGGAGAAAGAAAATAGCTCCTAATAGAGATGATATGGATGCTTCGTCAGCTAAGCCTCAGCCCATACGTATCACCAACGATATTAATAGTGTTGATATGCTTGATAACAATATTGGATGGGCTGTCGGGGATAATGGAGTCATTTTAAAGACTACAGATGGCGGTAACAATTGGGTTTCTAAAGAGGCTCCTGTTTCTGTAAGTTGGAAGGCTGTCAAATTTCTAAACAGCTCTATTGGGTTTGCCGTGGGTTCTGGCGGATACATCATTAAGAGCTTAAACGGCGGACAAACCTGGTTTACGGTAGATACCGACATAAACGATACGTTGAACGATATAGTGATTTTAGATTCTAAAAATGTGGTGGCAGTTGGTAATAACGGCACGGTTCTATTAGCATCCGATGGTTTAACTTTTAATGTGATTACTCAGACTTCAGGGGTCACGGAAGATTTTAACGGTGTATTTTTCTTTGATACATCTGTGGGGTGGGTCGTAGGAAATAATGGCACACTTCTTATTTCTTTAGATGGCGGTAGATCCTGGACTAAACAAACCATTACTGATTCAGATACAAATGCTAAGATTGAGAAAAATCTAAATTCTGTTGGTTTTTATAATTTAAATGATGGGATTATAGTAGGTGATGATGGCCTAATCCTAAAGAGCACAGATGGTGGGTATAACTGGGCTAACGTGAGCGGCAGAATATGGACAGGATCCGAATATAAGTCCCTAGTTCAGATAGACCCACGAAAAGAGAACCATCTAAATAAAGTGTTTATTAGCAGAAACTTTCCGTTAAATTTTACCATTTCAGTTTATTCTTCATCTAAGAATTTTTTCACTGGTGCCACATATAAGATATCTCCTGCAAGTAGTCCGAATTCGTTAGTGCTTGAGTGGAGAGGTGTGCAGGACGGAAAGTCTTACTCAAAGGTATTAGACCTTGAGGTATACGCATCATCAGAAGAACTGAGAGATGCTATCAATAATATAACAAGTCCTTATTTAGCATCAGATGTGGGTTTACCCTATGACGATAGAAGAAAAACAAGAGTTTTCGAGTCTATCGTAAACTTCGCCCCCATTGCTTCTCCGTCAAATATTAACCCTATATCTGGAACGATACCTTCCAGGACAACTACTAATATCAACTTTTCTATTGAGGATAGAGCATGGATAGCCGGTAATGACGGCACCGTACTGACCACGGTTAATAGCGGTTCTAGGTGGCAAATATCAGATACCGGTAAGGGTATAGACTTTTATGGTATAGAATTCATAGACGAGAATTTAGGTTGGGTGGTAGGTGCCGAGGGTTTTATCCTAAAGTATGACCCGGAAAACCAGACTAACAATTATGAAGAGCAGACTACGGATTTAAGTGTGGAGACTACAGAGAGAATATATCCGGAGGGAAATATCTTATCAGACGCCGAAGATTTCCTTGAGGATTTAATGGTCGATCCTAATGTGGGTGTTGAAACCTCCAGGAGAGTCCAAATTCAGTACCGTATTCGGATAGTGGATGGAGTGGATCCTTTTAATTATCCTGAGGCAGGGTTAGGTGCTCAGTACGTATACAGCCAAGGGCCTAACAATAATGCATCGGATGCGGGTAGCTACACGTTTAAGAATATGGGCAGTGAGAATGGAGACTACGGGCTTTGGAGAGCTCGGTGCAGGAACACCTTTGATGGGTTTACTTGGGCTGTCCCAATGTTTTTTGTGTCAAGAAGGAATTCGTCCCCTTTTAATATAGAGTCTAATATTAATGGTTCTACCTATTTTGAATTAGGAGCTGTCCGCCCGGATGGTCTAACATATGAAGAGATTGTAGATACTGATATTGTAGATCTTAGAAGAAAGTTAAATATCAATTCCTATAGTCATTTGCTTGAGCAAAATTTGGACTCTCTGCTAAGCAATAATCTTAGGACAAAGCTCGATAATAGAGATAACCGTGGTACTCAATTTAGCACAAGTATAATGGGGGTTGACTCTTATGAGGGAATTTCTTCCATTGGAAATTTAGCTACAGGAGGAGTTTCTTCAACAGCGGTTGTTCGAGAAGATGTTAAGCAATTGAATCCTACAATAGCATTGACCGAAACAGAGCTCACTTTTGGACCCCGCGAAAAGGCTCTGTATCATAACGACTTGGCTTTTTATAGCGCTGTCGTCGTACGTGATGGTGAAGTTACTACTGAGCCTGTGGAAGGTACCTGGGAGGGTTTGGGTACAAATACGGTAACTTTTGTTTTGAGTGATGCTAATGTTGCAGAAAACAACATCGAATATAGATTTACAGCCAGCTACATAGACTACTCAGGTACAGGTTTATCCAAGGTCCCCCACAAGCCTTTAGGTATTCTCTACGTACCGGATGCCACGGGCAACTCCAGATTTTATCGAGGTATAAATACTCGTGACGTGTCCCAGACCATTGAGACTTTAGCGGAAAGAGTAACCGGGTATCCTGATTATACCGTGGCCTATTCCGGTAGGACCATTTTGGATAATAAAGAATCCAGAGATCTGTATAAGTTAGCCGTAACCTCGGATGAGGGTAGTACTTCTTATAACAGATCAGTACGTACCTTTAAAGGACAACAATTTAGAGGGTCATTGGTAGAATACCATTATTTCTATCGGACAAGTGCTCCCACCAGAACTTTGGAAATACCGAAAAACGTAAACAATTATAGTGTGTTTTCTGTTCGTCAGGTAAAAGGAGTAAATGGATCCCTTTATAAGATTTCTAATAGTTATGCTAAGGGGGAAACACTTAGAGACTGGAAAATTAATGATCTGAATCAGTCGGTGAATAGCAATATTATTATTTATCTTGATGAGTCATTCACTATACCTGCTGATACTGTGGTAGAAGTGATAATGGAAGTTAATACGGCACCATCCTCTTTATACTCTGATTTAGGTATCACAGTTACCAATGAGGGTGATAATCAGGGAAGTTTACGTGCTCCGTATATCGCAAACTATAATGTAGGATCAAAAGGCATAGGCGGACTATACAGCTCCATCCTATTTCCAGTTTTTATCAATGATCAGCAGAATTATATAGAGGTCGATTTAAATAATCAAAAAAAAATAAATCAAGATGAGCCCTATACGGGGTTTCCGGCTTTTTCTGGTATGGGAGAATTAGAAGATGGGTCAATTCTTGGTGTAAGCACAATTCAAACCGATGACAGCAACCATCAGCTCTATGTTTGGTACCAGGAGAATACCGGAAAAAAACAATTTTCTGCTTTACCCATTTCAAGCATTACAGGTACAACGGACGACCCGGATAATACCGGACTAGGAACATCAATAATCAGGCTGAATATAGACCCTAGAGTTACCCTCAGCCAGAAGCTGGTGTACGTGCCTATGCTCGTTAAGCAGACTACTCTACCTAATTTAGGAGATACTAGCGTAGCATACGCTACATATTATTACAGGCCCTATCAAACATTGAATACATTACCGGAGTCACTATCTGTAGAAATAATGAAGTCTTTTGAGAATGTTTACGTATCTAACCTCGGAACTGGCGGTACTCCAATAATTAGAGGGGAGCCGTACCAGAACCCTATTGAGCATATTCCTGTGAATGACCCTGGATTTCTGAATGAGAACATATTTTCAAATGTTGATGATTTAGATTTTATTAATTATAGTATTGATTCAGGGTTTGTTAAACTGCCCGCTATAATCTCCAGGACATTGGGAAAAACAATTACTCTATCAAATCCTAATAATGTGGGGGATAGCCTGGGTAGGGCTTTCTACTCAGAGTGCTCCGAAAATTTCAGGGTACAGGCTGAGGATTTAACTATTGCTACTCCAAGAAAAGTTTTTATACCAATGATCGCCAGAATAAGGTCAGCCGTAACAGAGCCTTTTGTTAGGGGAGAGCTGGTGCTGTTGGTAGTCTCAAAGGTGTATAAAGCTAGAATCGAAAACTCTACTGGTTTTTATGAGGACGAGAATGAGGAATACCAGCCCGGTTACATAGAGGAAGCTGATACTGCAGTAGGTGTATACCGCCTGGCAAATAAACCCATTGTTCGGATGTAATACATGGAAATTCGTTTAGGAAAAAACAATGTCATTAGAAGAGTTAAGGATGGACAAGGCAATACTAAGTACATCGTTAACTTAGGTACTATCATATATAACAATGTATTTAAGACATTAGATAACCTTGAAATTCCTATTTTTAATGAATCCATATTTAGATTGCCTGATGATGCCAATAAGTACGCTGCTGTAAACGCTTACTATAATGTAGAGCAAGGCAGGTTCATATTTAAGACAGTCAAGAAGTCTATCTCAAATATCGGCTCTGTTAAGTCTGATGTAGTATATAATTCACTTCCTATCTGCCAGTTCATTTTAAGGCAAGTAGACCCTACTTTTGAAGTTATTCAAGTCTATGAGTATTCACAAGCTGCTACTTTTAGTATCTCAGATTCTCTAGAAAAAGGAGAAAAGGGGCTGCAGGGTCCTTTAGGGCAGACAGGAGCTCAAGGAGAAACAGGAGCTTTAGGCATAACAGGAGCTTTAGGAGAAATAGGATATACGGGTATACAAGGACCTACAGGCGTAGGTGAGACAGGGTATCACGGCCCGCAAGGAGAAACAGGGTGGTATCCCGATCTTGATTTAACTTTTCACTTAAAATTTAAGAGTGCAGATACGGTGCAGGTCGATTACTCCGTTTATGAAAAAGATTTTCAATGGATTTCTAGTGGTGCCTCCTATTTTTCTACAGAGACAGGAATAATTGATAATGCCCATTTTGCTCAGTACGTCGGTGGGACTTCTAGATATTTAAGAAATGAATACATTGGTATCGGTAAGTCAGGTATAGGTTCAACCGGTTCTTTTTCTATGTGGTTCCGTCTTGACGTTCCGCCAATTCCTTCTTTTACGTATAGCATAGATTCACAAGTATCTACGAAGGTACGGTTTCAGGATACTTCTGAGAATTATCCGTCGAACTGGTTCTGGGAATTTGGTGGAATAAATAAGACCAGCACCGGTACAGATATCCCTGTCATTGATTTTGAATCCTCAGGATCATATGAGGTTTCATTGACGGCTACTAACAATTATGGATCTAATAAAGTTACTCAAATTGTAGTGGTTCCATAATGGATAGAATATTAGCAATGATTCCGTTAAAAGATGGGCACGCCTTTAAGTCTGAGGTTTTAAGGGGCTTGTGCAAGCAAACAGTGCCTGTTGATATAATGGCTGTTTCTAGACCTAAAAGCGAAAGGCATCGTAATATTCCTGCGGGATATATATCGATGTCAGAATGTAGAAATATAGCAAAAGAAGAGGGTTTGGAGCAATACAATTCTGAATATTTTCTTTTGCTCAATAGAGACGTGGTATTAAAAAGAGACACAGATATTGAGGATATGATAAATTTTCTTCAGTTTAATAGAGATTTTGGAGCTGTAGCTATAAATACTAGAAAAAAAGAAATCCGATTATTGGTTGATAATACTCATACAGATATAGCATGCATGGTAATAAGAAGAAGTATATTGGAGAAGATTACTTTTCATAATGAAAAACATTGTAATTGCAGATGCGTGTGTGGCTATATAAGATCTAACGGTTTGAGTGTGGGCTACATAGACCATAGAAAATGTCCGGAGATTTAAATGCTAGATTCTGTTTATTTTGTAGACCTATCAGCTACGGGTACTAGCCACGCAGGTACACCAAAAGATCCTTTTTCTTATGAGGATTTTTCTAATATTGTTGGGCCTTCAACTGATGATGAGCTTTTCTATTTTAAGGGCCAATATACTATTACATCTGCATCACCAGCATTTAATACGGGTGGCGGTAATAAAAGAATAATAGCATGGGACTTAGAAGAGTTTGGTCCTTGGAGATTAAAGGTAGAAGACTTTTCTAAATTTTCATTAGGATCTACTTTTATCATAGAAGATGGTATCCTTTTAATAGATGACACAGGGGATATATCTTTTGACTTATTTCAACTAGAAAACGTCTATTTATATAGAAAAACATCTACAATTACAGACAAATTTATATTGGGAGGCTCGGCTGCTTCTAATATCTATATGTCCACAGTACAGATAGATGGAATTTTAGAGTACGACACCGGATCCATAACTACTAGTTGTCTTAAGGTAGAGAACGGTATATCAATTCCTTCTACAGCATCCACCGCAGCACTAACCTATTCTACTTACAACGGAGATTCTACTGCAGTTACTCCTGATCCTGGATTCTCAGGGTATTTTAACTTTGCGAACAACCAGGATTTATTTGATTTTACGGGAATTACGGACATAAATGATGACCCGCAGTTCCCTTCCGGGATTACTGTATCCGACCCTTTTAATGACCCCATTACCTTCTTTTTTGACGGTAATCCCAAAGTTAGATCCCAGGGTGCCTTTTATAGCAATGGGGCTAATCCAATAGTTTATGTAGATTTGAATAGTGGTGTCCCCGCTGGTAGTGGGACTTCCGGATCCCCCTATAATTTTACTCAATTTTATTCTGACCTGGATACCCGGTCATATGACACGGGTACGATTATTAAGCTTAAAGGGATGGCACAAACTACTAATTATATTTCTATAGGCCAAAGATCGTTTGAGGGACATCTACTATTAGAAAGGTGGGAGAGTAGTATCCCCTGGGGAATTCATACTACGGATGGTATATCAAATAGAGGTATATCAAGAGGCGGAATATTTAAAACTGATGCCGATTTTATTAATACATTGGATTTGTCGAATACCTACTTAGAGGCAAATAGAGTAATACTGTATTCTACTGATAGAGGTGCTAAGATTAAAGGATCTACAGTGATAAGTTCTGGCACCCCAACAAGGATAGGTGACTGCTACACTCCCGAGATATACCTATTTGTCGATTCTAATTACATAGATTCCGGGGTAGCGGATGTCGGGTCAGATGTTTTTGTGTGGTATTTTGGGTTGTCCACAGCGTTTAGCCAAGCCTCTAATTCCGAATCTGACTTTTTTGATCCTTCTGAGGGTATTATTAAGACCTTTCAATTAGATGATTGCGTTTTTGGTGTCACTCCCTCAGTGGTTTCTTTTTCTACTACTTTCGATGAAAATAATTACTTATACCCTTCCGATATATATAATAGCATCACTACTACCTCTTCAGATTATAGCACGAAATCAGGTTACTCTACTGGTATCTCAGGCAATCCCAGATACGGGGTGGGTGCCTACTATTTTCCGGAGGTGGTAGCTTCCTTTACAGCGTCCCCTACTTCAGGCGGTATACCGTTAGAAGTGAATTTTAATAATGACTCTACAGGTATTATAACTGAATACTCATGGGATTTTGGAGATGGTACTACTTCTACAGAAGAAAACCCTGTAAAGACTTATACCAGTGCGGGTACTTATACGGTTACGTTGACAGTTACTGGGTTAGAAGGGATTACTGATACTTTTACTAGAACTGATTATATTATAGCAGTTGATTCACTCACAGCTGGGTTTTCAGGATCACCTTTATCTGGATCAGAGCCCCTCACTGTTAATTTTACGGATAGCTCAATCGGTGACATAAGTTATCGTATATGGAATTTTGGTGATGGTACGGCTTTAGAAGATGTAACCGATCCATCTCATACTTATAGTAATCCAGGAACATATACCGTCTCTCTTACAGTGCGTGATGCAGATTCTAATGAAGATACAGAAACTAAAACAGATTATGTAGAAGTATCCTCTGGACCTTTAACTGCTAATTTCACGGGTACCCCACAATCTGGAGAAAAACCACTTACTGTTAATTTTACAGATAATTCTGCGGGCAGTATTACATACAGATTGTGGGATTTTGGAGATGGGAATACGCAAGAAAACGTTACTGACCCATCTCATACTTATAGCGACTCCGGCGTTTACACAGTTTCTTTAACTATTAGAGATGCATCTCTCAATCAAGATATAAAAACAAGAACCGAGTATATAACAGTTACAGAGCCGCCTCTAAATGCTGATTTTTCTGCTAGTCCTGTTTTTGGCACTGAGCCTTTATCAGTATCTTTTACAGATAGCTCTACAGGGGATATATCTTATAGGCTATGGACCTTTGGTGACGGGACTTCTGAAGAAGATACCGTAAACCCCTCCCATACATATACCAGCCCTGGTTTATACACAGTCAGCCTGTTGGTGAGGGATCCTTCATTAGAAGAAGATTTAGAGACAAAGGTTAACTACGTAACTGTAGGTGAAGATTTTATAGTAGCCGACAAGGTTTTGATGGAATCCAGTAATGCTTCTACAGGGGATTATTGGAAGATATACATAGATGACCAGAAAAGATTTGTTTTTGAGACCAATGTATATATATGGAGAACTGTAGATCCTCAAGCTGAGATTAAAAAATGGACGTTTATCCAATTTTTACCGCATAAAGATACCATGTACGTTGGGAAATACAGCTCTGGTTGGAAAAAAGTAGATCTTGTTAAATTCATTAACGGGTCTCCGGATACTCCAACCAGCACCAGAACGTATGTCGTTCCGAATTCTACATTTAAGATAGACGACATTCAAATATGGGATAAAGAAGTAAACAAAAAAACCCATTTTCAGCAAAATAGGGGTAAAGCGGGATTACTGGATAATCGATCCTAACATTAAACCATGATCTATTAATATTTTTCCCTTATCATTACATGCAGCGAATAGATGAGGGAATATGAGTTTAGATGCGGCTTTTACAGTAAATTCAAATGTAGGCGCGGCTCCTTTTAGTGTAACTTTTTCATCTACACTTTTAGAGGGCACAGCTTCTTCCTATTTGTGGGATTTTGGGGATGGCACCACTAGTACTCAAGCATCTCCTACACATACTTACAATAACTTAGGCTTATATACTGTTAAGCTTACAGTTTCTAATAGTAGTACTTCAGAGTCTATTACCCTCACAAAAAATAAGCATATAATTGTTGTAGCTGTAGATTTTGAAGCTATCCCTGTACAGGGATATGCTCCGTTGTCGGTAAAATTCACCGACAAAAGCACAGCTCCTACGGGTTTTTCTATTGCTTCAAGATCCTGGAGCTTTGGAGATGGGTCTAGTGCGGTCACATCTCAAAACCCTGTCCATTCGTACTCGCAACCGGGTACATATGCTGTTGATCTACAGCTTACGGTAAAGAGGACATAAAATGAGCATCGTTTATGTATATAAGAAGGCTACTGGGGCTAATAACGGTACTAGTTGGACAGACGCTTATACCGAACTTTATACAGCGGTTAATAATGCCTCTGCGGGGGATGAGCTTTGGGTAGCGCAAAGCAACGGTTTCCTTGAGTGGTACCATCCGGGACCTGGTGTTTCTCCTAGCACTGAAGTAATAACAGTAAATAAGCCTTTAACCATCTACGGTGGGATGCCCGTAGGTAGCACTTCTATTAGTGAAAGAACTTTCGATAAAAAAAGTATACTTAACGGGCAAAGTAACTCTTTTCATTCCCTATTAAAGCTCGAAATTAGTACAGGCGAGTTTATATTAGATAATTTTGACATAGTGAATTTTGGTACTACGTCATCATACCCCATTATAGTGGACGGTACTGGCCCGGAAATAACACAGGTTAAGTTTAAAAATTGTTTATTTGAAGGTAATGTGTCTTCTGTAGCTTGTGTATATGAATTAGCTTCAAATAATTCTGTTTTGGCTATAGAAAATTGTTATTTCACCAGGAATGAAGGCAAACTTTCTTCCTGTATTTCTAAAAATAGTATCTTAGCACTTTATGTAAATAATTCAGCATTTTTTAATAATAAGGCTGATTCTACGACAACTACACAGTCGGGAGCAATCTATTCTATATATGAGACAACGATAGACAACTGCGTTTTTAAAGAAAATGAAGGTGATCTCGCAGGAGCAGTTTATATAGTTAATTACGGGGCTTATACAATAGATATAAATCATTGTGTTTTTTACAAAAATAAATCAACTGCAAATCCTGCCCTATATGGAAGTGGGGGGGCTCTTCGTATAGCAACTAAAAGTGATGAAAGCGTAAAGAACTCTATCTTTTGGGAAAATGAGAGCACGTTATCTTCAAACGGTAACCAGATATATGTAATAAATACAAGTTCTACAACTGTATCCTTTGAAGTGCAGCATTGTTGTATTCAGGACGGTATCTCGACAGGAGCAGTACTAACAGAGAATAGTCCAGGAAACATAGTTGTTTCAGATGACGGCACGCTAGTCATAACTGACCCACTATTTAGAGAACCTTCTTTATTTGGGTTTGATGCTCATTCTTTTCTTTGTGAAGGCCAAGCTTTAGACGGTTTAGATATAGGTATTGTAGGAAACGATGTATCGGATTTTGAGTTTTTTCCCACTTCTGGATTTTCGCCTCTATCTACTACAGCCGTTTCGACCGGTAGGTATAAATGGGGTTATGAATTTGATTTCTTATGGGAAATAGATGGGGTTTCAAAAACAGATCCGCTTCCCACATATAACCTTGAAGAAGCAAAATATTATAATGTTTCCTTACATACTAAGGTAGTAGAATTTTCAGTTTATTTATGTGGCTTTTCCTCTGCCTATAAATATGAGGATTCCTCGATAAAATTATCCTATTTAAATGTAGAAACTAATATTAATCCCTCTTTTACTGTAACTCCTATAGAGGGTGATGTACCATTAAATGTAAAATTTACTGACACCACTACGGGTACAATTACTTCTTGGCTGTGGTCTTTCGGAGATGATGGGACGGATACCGATCAAAATCCTGATCGTACTTTTGCAGCAAATGGTCTCTATGATGTAGAATTAACGGTTACCGGTCCTGAGGGTAGTTTTTCTACTAATCTATTCGAGCAAACAGGAGAAGACTATATTAATGTAAGACCTGTAGCGGATTTCAACCTAAGTTCTTCTATTATATCTATTGGTGACACTGTTAATTTTACTGATCAGTCATTAGTGACCATATGCGGATGGGTTTGGTCGTGGTATAAAAAAGGGAGCTCGCCTGAGGACGGGGAAATATTTTATTCTACAGAACCGGAAGCTTTAAACTGGCCCTATGAAGATCCTTCCCTAACTTTTTCAAGTCCTACGTTCTCTCCCGGGGAGACATATGTAGTTTCGTTAAAGGTTTATAGTCCTTATGAAGGGACTGTTATCGATGATGAAGCGAATATTAGCAATAATACAACCACTAAAGAAGTGACTATACTTGCTGAAGTTTCCGCTAATTTTACTTTTACTCCTAATACAGGCCAGCAGCCATTAACTGTAAATTTTGAGGATACCTCTACCGGAGGTGCAGATGCTTGGAGTTGGGATTTTGGTGACGGGGACACATCTACCAGTCAGGATCCTAGTCATACCTATACCGAAAATGGTTCCTATACTGTTACACTTACGGCTACACGTACTAGCCCGGCTTCTACCGATACTATTACTAAAACTGTAAATGTTTCCCCTAGGGCTGAATTTGAAGCTAGCCCAGTTTCAGGATACACCCCGCTAACCGTGCAGTTTACTGATAAGTCGGTGACTACAGTAACTAACTGGCAGTGGTATTTTGGAGATGGTACCTCAAGTAGTTCTCAGAACCCCACAAAGACTTACAACCAAACTGGGACTTATACTGTTGAACTCATAGTTACAGGTCCTGGGGGGTCAGGATCAGCTACTAAAACAGATTACATTACTGCTGACTTCCCGGGAGATGCATACTATGTAGACTTAAACAAAACAGCTTCTGGGGCAGGCACGGAGACCGACCCTTTTAATTATGAAGATTTTAGTAGTAGAACAACAAGCGCTGATAACTCCTTGGAGTATAAAATTAGAGGTTCATTAAATCTACAACAAGGTGTTCATTCTTCTTCTACAATTGGAGAATCGAATATAGTAATGACGCCTTGGGATTTAGATAGGTATGGTCCTTGGCGATTACATGTGTCTTCATCAAACTTTGATAATCTAAATATATCAGCAAAGAAAATTTCTGGTGCTATCCTAGCTACTGATTTAGATATTTCGTCTGGGGATCCCGTAAGATTCAATTTATACCTATGTGGATCCACTATAGAAAACACTCATATAGTTTCACATGATAGATTATTTTTTACACTTTACGGGGATGCGTACATATGTGGTAGTAATATAGTCGGGCCCAGTGGGAATAAAACTCTTCTCGATATAAATAGCGAAGAGGATTCTGATCCTGTTCAATTTTCTATTAAAGACTCTATTATAGATTTTAAGGATTTAGGAGTAACGGGAGATAGCGCTAAGCTAGAGGGGTCCATCCTGAGGACAAGCAACACATCTTTTAACTATGGTGGAATAAATAGAATTGGGGATTTACATGGTATCACGGGTATTCATGTGGATCCACAATTTGATTTTGATATACCAGAGGCGTGGCCTGATTGGAACGCTGGAGCTAATGCCTCTACTAGCCCAGATGACTCAACAAAGTGGGCAAGGTGGTCTACCTGGGGTAAATTAGTACGGGTAGGCAGCAGTGAGTATACGGAGATACCCACGGGTTTATTTGAGAATGATAGGCTAGGTATAGGTGCTCTATATTTTGATACTAACCCAACATTTACGGTTAACTATACAGAAGGTAACCTTGTTAGTGTACTGGATAGACCAGAAAAAACTTGTAATCAATTTATAGCGATAGGGTGGGTAAAAAACCCATCTGTTTCTGACGGCAAAATTATTTATCCTATAGCTGTGTCAGATATGTACGGGAATGTCCTTGGAGATGATGTTGCTTCTTTTAAAATAGGAATAAAAAGGGAAGACGAGGACTATCGTCTTGTTTATTCCGGAGCGCAGTCTTTGCTAATAAATAGATCTAATAGAATAGATTTAGCTGATAATAAATGGCATTTTTTGAGCTATGTTTGTGTTAATGATGAAGGGTTAATGAAGTTCTATGTCGATGGTATTGAGGTTCCTTCTGATACGGATACGGATGATGAGGGTTTTACAAAGAATATAGCCAGGTCTAAATTTGTGCGCATAGGAGGAGGGGATGTCTATAGCCCCTACCTTACTCAAGAGAGTTCTGCTATATCGCTGTATAATTGGAGAGTAGGATTTAATTTTACCATTCATCAAGAATGGCTAAAAGAGTTAATGGAAATAGATAAAACAAACTTGGGTATATAAGAGGGCGTAATGGCGATTATTTATGTAAATGAAAGCGCAAGCGGTTCAAATAATGGTACTACTTGGACTGATGCTTACACTAGCCTAGTTACAGCTTTATCCTCGGCGACTGACGGGGATGAGTTGTGGGTGGCCCAAGGTACATATTCACCAGGAGGGGCAGCGGGTGACTTTTTTGACGTTGCTGTTTCCAACCTAAGTATATACGGAGGGTTTCGAGGGGATGAAGTAAATAAGAATCAGAGAGATAGAACAAGATTTGAATCCATTCTCGACGGCGACGGTGTAAATGAAGCGATATTAAAAAATACAAACACAACATATCCATCCACTCTAATAATAGACAGTCTGTATTTTGAAAATTGCGCAGGTGATTTTTTCTTATCAGCTTTAGTCTTTAATTATTCAGGAACAGACGGAGACGATAACTTAGAAGTATACAATAGCGTGTTCCGCAATAATAGCGGTTTCGACGGCGGTGCCGTTACAATTATAGGAAACGCATTTTATTCTTATTGGAAAATAGAGAATTGTGAGTTTTATAATAACACAGCCTCACGCAATGGTGGGGCTATTTATGTGGGTGGTACATATGTTGGCGGTACAAATATTAGGAATTGTATGTTTCATAACAATTCTGCTGTTAGAGGCGGTGCCGTTTATATTAGTACAAGACTAAATGTCTTGGAATCTTGTGCGTTCTATAATAATACCGTGACAGAGAACGGTGGTGCTGTATACAATACGTTAACAACAGCAACCTTCAGAAACAATTCTTTCTACGGGAATACAGCGGGTATTAACGGTGGAGCACTTTTCATAGTTAACTCAAATACAGACCCTTATAATTGTGTTTTTTATGGTAACACCGCTACTTCCTCAGGTAATGACATTTATGTAGATCCTTTTGTTTTAGGTTCCGAAATAAACTATTGCTCTGCTACGTCTTTATCCGCACCTGATGTAGTAAATATTACAATTGGTAGTAGTAATGTAGCTGGAGATCCAAATTTTGTCGATCCTTCTAATGGCGACTTAAGGTTAAAGTATACATCACAATGCATTGACGCTGGAGATGGAGATAACGCCACTACATACGACATCGAAGGGAATCCAAGAGTCCAGGTAAAAACTAGTCCTGCTGGCACAGGGTCTCCCAATTATACAGATATGGGAGCCTATGAGTTTTCAGATGCTGTGAAAAGATATTACGTACAGCTTAGTAACTCATACACGTCTACAGGCCATACAGGTTCATATAATGATCCATACTCTTATGAAGATTTTGTAAGTAATATTTCCGCTGCTACAGGTAGAGCTATCTATCTTTTAAAGGGGACAAGGTCCTCATCCCTATCGGATATTACCGCTACCTCTCTTTATCAAGTAAGCCTTATCGCTTGGGACTTAAATGAGTACGGTCCCTGGAGAATACTACAGCCATCGAATGCTTTTGATGTAGATGCTTATATGCAAGATGGTATTGTAGATGCTGAGCGCATTTACTCTCTTAATGGAAGTAAGAGAATGTATATGCAGGGTAGTGCCGCGTCTACGACCGACTATATAGCGGGTACCCACGAACAAACTAATTTCGTAAATACGGGTACGTCTAATCCGTTTACAGTAGAGACAGGAGACACAGCTACTGTCGATAGGTGCATCTTCAATGGTAATGAGGTTTTTGTAGATACCGGCGCTACATTTACCGTATCTAACAGTGTCAGTAATATTATTACCGGAGGAGCCTTTCTCACGGGCACAGGCACTATTAGCTCCTCTAATATGACATACGGATGGAATCCTCCAGTTCTGCCGAGTAACACGAGTACAGATCTAACTGTATTTTCCTTAGATGGAGGTACTAGCCCAGCAACAATAAGTGATACTGCTGGGGTAGGGTATGACGACGGATGGGCTAATGGTGAGTCTATATTTGTTAATCTATCCGTATCTTCTACAGGTAATGATGGTTACTATGGGGAAAATGCTGTAGGACTAACCGAATTTATAGCAGCACTTTCGGATGGTCTAACATTTTATTTAAGAGGAAAAGCAAGTCTTCCAAGTTCTACGAATATCACAATAACATCAGGCACAGCATCTTTTAAAGCCTGGAATCTTTCTAAGTATGGACCGTGGAAGTTAGAGATTAATAAGAATGCTGTAGGAGGTTTTTCCTCTGGCAGAGTCAACATGCAAGGTGGAAGTATAAGAAATAATTATTCAGGGGGAGCGGGTGACTTATTTCTTAATAACGGAGAAGATCTTTACATAGAGTCGGTTGGTAATCAATCAACTATTTACGGTAACTTAACTAGATGTACCCTTAATTTTGATACGAGAGTACTTGTACAAAGTGACAGTAGCGCAACTTTTAATAATTGCATACTGAATAAAACAGGGTCGGCTAAGCTAGATTGTCAGAATGTAGGCGTAGACTTGATAATTAGCAATAGCATATCTGATGCGTCTAACTTCGCGGATTTGGTAGATGATAACTCAAGCGGTGGAGCCCTAGTATATGGAGAAGATAACACCTTTAACTGGACGGCTCCTACATTACCAGATTGGGATACCTCAGACTATAATGAATATCGATTAGCGGGATCGCCGTCAGCTATTTATTATGGTGTGCAGAGTTTTCTTACCACGATTTACGTAGACATAGCAAGTAGTAATGATACCTCTCTTACAGAAGGCGGTGATAGCTCATCCCCGGCATCTTACATATATTTAAATGATGTTATCTCTAGGATGCGCGGAGGGGATTTTAGGCTAAAAGGCGTGAGGGATATCACGAATACTGCTGCCGATGAGATTTATTGGTTAAATGAGGGTATACCGTATAGAAACAACCTTTTATCTGATTGGGATAATGATACCGAAGGGCCCTGGAGATTAAGAGCCGACAAAGTTACCCTTAGTGGGGTAAACTTATTTAATGGTATCATATACTCGGATAAGCATGTTTATCTAACTGGATACACTATAGAGCCCTATACCGACACAACTTACTTTAGAGATGTCTTTGTAAGGGCGAGTGACCAGATAATAATAGGGTCTGGGGGATATGAGTTCTACGGCGACACGCTTCTTTCCGAAGCTAATCCCATAGCTTTTGTAGAGACAGTACCTCTAAGCCAGAACAATACCTGGTCTTATATAAACGATGGTTTTGTAGGCGGTGAATATAACACTTGGTGGAGTACCGATTTTAGAACAGGTACTGACGCATGGGAGCTTGAGGAAATACCCGAAGGTAGTGATAACTGGGTAGCGGTTCAGAATAGTTCTGTAAATGTAAGGCTGACTCCTACGGGAGTAGCTTTAACTGGAGATTTTGTTTATAGATTCTGTATAGTAGATTCTAAAACTGGATTAGGAAATAGATCAGAAAAGTTTTATATATATGACGATACTGCGGGAACAGCTCGAGGCGGAATTGAATTCAGTATGGGCACAAATGTGCTCGAATTTGTAGATGCTTCCTTAGTAACTCTCGATTCTGTTATAGTGCCTACGGATCTTTATGACAAAATCTATATAGAGTTAAGGAGAAAAGATGGCGTAATTACTGCATCTTACTCCCCATATGTGCCAGATAATTATACGGATTTTTCTGGATCGTATACTTATGCCGACCCACATTACATAGTAATGGAGGGTGGTGATGTTATAGGTGCAGGCTGCTTTGCTCTGCAGGTTGAGGGTTCTACACCAGGGGATACTTCTAGTTTACCATATGGAGCAAAAGACCTTGATGCTATTCTAAAGGATTCTGTAATAGATACTCTCACTGTTTCTGAATCTTCATGGTCTTTTAATAGCATAAGTCTTTCTTATATAGCACAAACAGATAGTACGTGGTCAGCTAGTGGCTTAGTGTATTCCGGAACCAATCAGTCTGGATGGGTTTCAGCTACTTGGCCAGCTTGGTCCTCCGTTTTATCTAATACAAAGGCAGATTTTGGGCTTTCTGTTATAGGATCAGGAATCACTCTATCAGGTTCAGGAAATTATACCAATTATAATGAGGGTCTGTGGGGAGAAATTAGAACAAATGTTGGGGCGTATTACTTTGATACAGCTCTAAATTTTACGGCTTCTCCCACTCTAGCCTATTTTAGCCCTACTAACCCGGCACCTGTTACATTTACAGCAATTGATGATACGGGCGCTACCTCATGGAGATGGGATTTTGGGGATGGTACTGATTTTTATACTACCGATCCTTTATTTAAAAACCCGACCCACAGCTATACGTCAGAAGGTGTGTTTACTGTCTCCTTGACTATAAACGAATCCCCTGTTACTACAGTTACTAAAGCGGGATACATAATAATTCTTAGGACTCTAGAAGCTACCATAGTAGCTGATCCTCGTTTTTACTATGGGGCTATACCTCCTGGCGGGCTTCCTGTAGATTTTGGAGTAACTAACCCCACTAGGACATTAGATCCTACACCTGCTGGGGTTTACCCTGGTTTTTCCTGGGATTATGGAGACGGATCTGCTGTAGTCACAGGATTAACGGGGCCTTCCCACGATTTTACTTCTTATGGAACGTTTAATGCACAATTAACAGTAAGAGACATAGGAGTTTCGGGTCTAGATTCCACAAAGCAGCTCACATCATTTGATATTGATGTTAAGATTTATAATCTAACTATATCTGTAAGCCCTACTTTAGGTAAAAAGCCTTTAGTTGTCAATTTTACAGCGACGCCTGCCTCTGGATTTTCTCCTGTGTCCTATCATTGGATATTCAGAGATGGGGCGGAATCATCCTCTCAGAGCCCGACGCATCAGTATACAACTGAAGGAGTGTATGATACAGTACTGATAATAGATCAAGGTTTTGCTACTCAACAGATATTTAGCTCGGATGCAAGTTATCCAGGAGTCGATGTTGTTGACCCTGATATGCAAGTAATTGTATCCAGCGTTGATTCTGTTTTTACCGTATCTCCTATTTATGGGTATATTCCTTTAACCGGCTTGTTTGAAGACAATAGTATAGGTAATATAACCGGTTGGCAGTGGGATTTTGATGATGGCTCCTCTCAGGTACTAGGGGAAACAGGACTTTTTCATATCTACGACACGGCTAATACATATAATCCTACACTTACCGTGTATGATATATACGGTCTTACGGATACATCTTCTGCAGAGGTGATAGCATTATCTCCTTTAGATATAGATGTCTCAGATTCGACACCAACCGTAACTCAGTCAGTAACCTTCAGCCCTGTTAATGATACTTACGCTAATCAATGGGTGTGGGATCTTATTTATGTGGATCCAATACTCGGAGAGATAACAATAGATCGAAAAACAACTTCTACACAAGCTGACAGAAACTACGTAAAAGATATAGTAGTACCTGGTGATTATAAAATCCAACTTACTATTACGGATGACCTGGGTAACTCGTATAGTAAAATCGAATCTTTTACAGCATCCGAAAATATCAGCATCGTCACTGATCCTTCTCCCGCTACAGGAGAAGTTCCTTTAGAGGTTGATTTTTCTACTTCTGGTTTGGACCTGACAGGAATTAATAGTATTAAATGGGATTTAAATGGTGATGGGACAACGGATTCAACAAGCGATACTTCTTCTTATACTTATAATACTCCGGATACTTATTCTTCTACCCTGGTAGTAGAGTGGCATATTGAGGATGTTGACAACTCAGCGCTATCTACTACGGTGTCTATCCAGAGAGGAATTTTTGTAATAGCCGGTCAGAATCCTCTTGTGATTTCGATTTCTGCTAATCCCTTACATGGACATAAACCTCTTGTGTCTACTTTTGCAGGATCTGCAAATAATAGCGTTTCTACCTGGAAGTGGGAAGTAAGAAAAGCATCGACCTCATATACTACTATCGGTTCAACACAGCAGATTACATATACTTTTTCTGAGTCCGGTGAGTACTCGGTTAGACTTACAGTTACGGATGTGTATGGGGAAACTGATTCTGCTACTGTAAGAATAACTGTCGTAAACGATATCTCCACTTACGATAGAGCCCCGGATCCAGATAAGTTAATGGAGATTACCGGGCCTGGGCAGCTTCAGATTTTTAATGGTGGTAGAGGCGTACGCTTTAGGATACCGAGTGGGGAAACAAGCCAAAAACCCTATGGCTTTAAGAGATCCAACGGGCCTAGCCATATATATGATTAGGATATGATATGTTAAAAAGTAAAAAGAACACGATAAATGCTTCTTTAAAACCAACTATATCTAAGGGGACTGTTAGAATAAATGCGGGTTCCTTTGTATTTGATAATAATTGGATAAATTTTAGAGGCAAACTGTTTAAGCTAGATGACTATATAGGTAGGGTCTTAGCTCCGCCTAGGACAAGGTTTTTTAATGATCGAAATTACGCTTTCTATTTAGTTATTGGATTAGATAAAAATGGGGAGCTGACTTATTTAGAGGGTAACCAGGTAAAGTTTTCTTCTATTAAGTCTGTACCAGTACCGTCTGTGATAGATATTATTCCTCTTGTGGGGCTTATTGTTATTCAGGATGGCTCTAGAGATCTAAACTTTGGCTACAAACCTTTGAATGATTCCAATGTCATATTTTTTTCTGGTGCCGGTAATGTCCTCGATAAAGATAAAAAGGGAATTCAGGGAGAATCAAATAGATCATATGGGTATACAGGGCTGTTGGGGGAGACAGGAATAGAGGGAGAGCGGGGCGCAAAAGGCTTGAGGGGTGAGACTGGAATAATTGGCCCTACTATTTATGGGGATCGGGGGGAAACCGGTACTAAAGGTATGACAGGAATTAACTGGAATATACATATTCCCTTTGAATTCTTTCTCTAATTATCTAATAATAACTTTGGCTTAAAATATGGCATTTAGAACTAGAAAAGTAGCTGATTTCTCTACCCTTAATAAAGATGTTAATGTCCACGGCGAGAATGTCGTGTCCATTAAAGGGGGCTCTGTTGCTATCGGAGATACCTGGATACAGTTTAAAGGTACTAAAATTGATCTCCAGGATTTTGTAGAAAAGTATATAACCAATTCAAGAAGGTTGTTTAATCAGCGATTTGGTGTGCTTTATGTATTGATAGCGATTAACGAGAAAGCACAGTTAGAAGTAATACCTAGTATATCGTATAACAAGACATCGACCGGTGATGTTAAAGTTTTTCCTAGTTTATCGAGTAAATTACCTATAATGGTAGTTAAGCTTACCCAAGATGGAAGCTACGGGTTAACCGGTATTAGTAGAATAACTGAAAGCGATGTAGAACAGTACTTAGGGTATGGTAATTTTACTCTGAGGGGCCCTCAGGGAGAAACAGGGGGTCTTGGCAGTACCGGTTTTCAAGGACTTACCGGTTTTATCGGAGCTACTGGTTATTCTGGTCCTACAGGGCTACAAGGAGAGACCGGAATTAATAGTTTTTCTGTAAAAGGGTATCCTGGAGTTAGAGGAGAGCAGGGGGAGAGCCTTCCAGCTTTTGAACCGACCAGATATGCGATTCCAGTAGCAAATTTTGTAGGTGCCCCTTTAAGCGGAGAAGCAAGTCTTTCTGTATCCTTTACCGATTTATCAAACGGAAATCCAACTTCCTGGCTATGGGATTTTGGGGATGGAAATACTTCTACTCAACAGAATCCGACTCATAGTTACGCTTCAGCTGGGACATATACTGTGTCTTTGGTAACTACGAGCCCAGCTGGTGAGGATCAAGAGATTAAATATGATTACATAACAGTTACCGAAGCATTAGCTGCTGATTTTGCGGTAACCCCCACAGAAGGTGACGAGAGAGTAACTACATTTAATTTTGATGGCAGTTTCTCAGCCGGAACGATAACTTCATATAGTTGGGATTTTGGAGATTCAATTTCTGCTACGGGAGAGACTGCGACCCATGTTTATAATGGGGTATCTGGTCAAATTACAGTATCCCTTACAGTAACGGGGCCTTCTGGCTCAGATACTGTATCAAAAACTATTACTGTGGACGGGTACATAATACAGAGCACAACAGATGACGATGAAGATACCTGGCAGGATACAGCGGATAGTTCAGAGGATAATGTACAAAATTCATCGGAGGAATAAATGTCCAGCAATTCAACTGATAAACATATTTTGGCCATAACTGGGACGACCGCTCAGTTGTTCTGTGGCACACAAGCTCAGACTTTAAAAAGTCCTCAAATAGCAATAGAAACTACATCGGATATAAGACAATCCTTTGACTCTCGTCTGGTATTTAGAAATGCTTGTGGATGGTTTAGGCACGGAGCTGTATTGGATGACCTGGACGCCAACAAAATGGTAGGCGGTCTTCATCGAGCAAGGAACCTGACACAGATAGAAGCTGATCTGGATTACCCTGCTACTGGCTGGACTAGTTTAAGAGCATGTGGGATGCTAGCTTATGTGTGGGATGATGATAAGTATTATAAATTAGAGAGCGATCTTACAACCTGGACAGAATTAAAATTCGATGTCACGCAACTTAATGACTTAAATGACGTTCAGATAAACTCTGTTGCTAAAAACCAGGTCTTGGTGTACGACACCGCTAACTCTAAATGGAATAACATAGCCTACTCCTTAGCTAATTTGCCGGATACTACTGTTAGTTCTCCTGCTGAAAATCATATATTAAAATATGATAGTAGCACATCAAAATGGATCAATGCCGTCAACTCTTTGACTAATTTATCTGATACTAGTATCGGTTCTCCGTCAGGAGATCAGTACCTAAAGTTTAATGGTGGCTCTTCTAAGTGGGAAGCTGCTACTCTTAGTCTTAATCTTGATGATATAGCTGATGTAGATATTACATCGGTTGAAGATGGTAGCATGCTTTATTATGACGGTACTAATAAAAGTAAATGGGTGAATACTACGACTTTAAGTATATCTTCGACAGGAAAATTGACTGTTAATTGTGACGATACCTTGTTTTGTGGAACTATAACTTTATATAGGTCAGATGATCCCCATTACGGTCTTTTTATAAAAGATAATGTAACTTCTAGATATATAGACTTAAGTATTTCAGATTCTGACTATATGTATTTCCGCGCTGTATCAGATTCCACTACTCAACCTATTATTAACTACGAATACGTCTTAAGCGACTCTACGTCCGATAGTGGTAGCGAACCCGCCCATTTAATGGAATACTCTATATCTGGTGGGTCGAAAGTAGTTAACAGGGATTTATTAAGGATTGATAATGGTTCTGCGGGTTCTAAAGTTATACTCACTCGTTTGCGAGGAGATGGGGAGCTAAATTTAAATTTTTATGGTGACGCAGACTTTGGTGGACATACGGTAGGTAGAAAGATGCTTCATTTTCAGTTACACGATGATGGTTTTTCTAATCCAGCTATGTCTGCAGATGATAACCCACTAGAAAAAACTATAGGAATTATAAAACCTATTTACGATGACGTCATGTACGGATCTGGGCACGGAGGGTTGAACATTACATCCTACAGTGATTCATCTATATCTATGATATTATGTGGTGTTTCACCATCGCCCCCTACTTATGACGGTTACCCTTCTAATACTGAAGCCGTAGTAACCGTAGTGGCAGCCACTACTTCAGGGGGATCCTTAGCCTCTTTAGTGGCAGCCGATAATGCGTTCGCCGTGCTTAATAGAGACAGAGGATTACTGTTAGTAAAAGGAAATGGAGATTTAATTATTGATGGTTCTCAATCGTCCTATGACGCAGAAGACGATTTACAGTTAGTGGAAACTGCAAAACTTACATTAGCCGGGATAACAGAGGGTGTCATTGATAAGTACAAAGAAAGACTTAATTCTCTGGGCATCATGCACGGTAACTTAATTAATGTACGTAAGATGCACGCCCTGGAGTTAGGTGCGTTAGGTCAGATGATGAATATGGTCAGAGGTTTAGCGGAAAAAATAGGTGTCTCGGAAGACGAGCTTTTTGCCATGTCTAAAGTTTATTAATAATTATGAGAAATATTAGTCAAATATCAAATCAAGATAGAGTCGGTGAAAGTAGAACCGATACTGGGATCGAGTTTCAAAAGAACCTTCGTGAGGTAACTAATAATATCCAAGCGAGGCTGCTGAGAAATCTACCTAGTAATTATCCCCGGACTACAAACACCAATCTTGCTTTACTGTATAAAGCTATAGCTGAGGAAATAGCGCGTCTACAGGTTAGCCTTTCTAATATTAACTTAGATCAATACCACGAAGGTACAAGAACCAAGTACCTTTATCAGATACTCGGGGATTTGCTGTTTTTGGGTGAAAGATCCATAAATGAGAAGCTAACTGATGTAGAATACAGAGAGTATCTTTTAAAAATACGTAATGCATACCTTGGCGGTAGCGGTAAGGATAATTTAGAATCATCTGTATCCGAAATTTTAGGTCTTCCCGTAAAATTGAAAGAGTTGTATCTTGAGCTGCGTAAGCCAGACACAGTGTACAACCTAAAGGATACAAACAAAATCTTCTTTGATATATTAATGGATTCAGTTTCCGCCAGTTCCAACATCGGAGACTTGTTAGAAGATTTGAATTTCTTTATTAGCCTTATCAGACCGGCTCATGTTTTGTATGACACTAGGTTGATATGGACTGACGAATTTAAAAATAACGATCAAAAATGTACCTTTGAGTACGTTACTAACCCTATTGCAGAAACTGTTTACGACACAGAAATAGCTTATGTAGTAACGTACGATTTAAAGAAGCTATATAAGTTAGAGAGCTCGGGAAGCGGCAGCGGTTACGGAGTGATAACAAAAATAGAAGGCGATACTGAAAAAATCATATTAGAAGATGGTAAAGTATTAATATACAGTTCTGATACCGATTACTTTGAGAAAGATGGGAGTGAAGTAAGCAGTGCTTCTTTAAGTGATTTTTCCGTCGGGGATCCTGTAGAATATTCTGCTACTAAAGATTCTTCTTCAAATTCCTCAGTTATTAAATCTGATTGGTCCTACTCCGGTACGATCTCTGATATTGATGAATCGCTATCAATAATTACTTTATCCGATAACTCTAAAATTGTATATAACTCTGATACATTGTTCTATACCAGGGATGGAAACGGAGAATATAGAACATTCTTTTCTACTATAGAAATCGGTGACGAACTTGTATTTAAGGCAGAGAAATTTACATCGGAGTTTACCTTCTACAACACTCCTGAAGAAGTAAAAGATAATTATTACGCCCAGTTTGACCGCACAGTTAGATCTAAGCCTTACTTTCAGGAGAATGTAAAGAAGAAGCTAAAAACCATCAATAATCTTTCTGAAGGTTATCATGTAATAAATGAGAATGGTGTAGCTAAGGTAGTAAAAGTAGATGGAAGCTTTTACAAGTTTTTAAACGAGAAGTACTATAAAGAGATTTCAGTAACTCGGTTTGATCTTTTCATAGACGGGGTTTTTAAGCAAGAGCTAGAGTATGAGGAACCGGAGATTGTACCAAGCTTATCAGAGATAAAAAGCATCTTCATAGATGTATACGGTTATACTGAGATAATAGAGCCTGATTCGAATTGGGAAATTAAAAAGACTACCACTAAGAAGTATAAAGAGGCGCAGGATGGCGGCTCTTTGATGACTACTTCTGACGATAGTATGCATTTATGCGACAGAAAGGGGTCATGTTACCTTACCCCCTTCTATGAAGATACAAGAAAATATTTCACCTGGCCAAGTCTACAGCTAATATCAGGATTTATAAAAATAGATTACGATACCGATGAAGACGGAGATAATGCTGAGGATAAATTAATAGATGGTTATTCTGAAGACACCACTGGAAAAAGTACACCTGCTTATTTTAATATTTCTTCAGACCCCAACTCTTATTCCATGCCCTCATTGCCAATGTTCAGTGCAGAGGGGGATCTAGCTGAAGCATCAGATCTAGTAGTTTACTTAGATGGGCTAAAGGTAGATAACGCAATATCCTCTGTAGACCCCTGGACTGGGGAGGTGACATTAAATTTTCTCCCGCCATATTATACGACATTACGTATAGACTATTATTACGCAAAAAGATATCCGAACCCAGTACAATACCGGGAAGAATTTAAAACCGATATTGTTGATGATGAGGAAAATGTAGGTGGTGAATTTTCCATTATACCTCAGAATGGAGTGGTAAAGAGGCTTTATTGGCCGTACGAGATATCGGATCCATTAATGTATGGTGACTCTAGGGATTACAATGTAAATTTGTTTCCTATACTAAATCGAGAGGGACATTTAGCTGATGTTGATGATATTAAGGTATCGGTGGGGTATACGGTAGTTGCAGGGACACTAGAAGCCGATGAAGGTAGTTCTTCTTTAACTTCTACAGAAACTAATTGGGATGAAGTCCAAGATAATGATACAGTAATTATCGAGGCCCCTAATTATTTAGATCAAGAGATAATCTATAATATTAATTCTGTAGAATCTAGTGAAGAAATAACTATTGATGCTAATTTTGGTGTAGACTCGGGGACTTATTCGTACAAAATTATACGATATGTAACAGTAGAAAACGCAGTAGAATCAGTAAGGCCTTTATTGGGTCATGTTAGGATTAACTTTTTACCACCTTCTGGGTCAATAATAAAGTTTGATTACTACTATACGCACTTTGAAAGAAAGTATAGATTTGTCCCTGATTTTGTAGATGCTTTTTCAAGAACTACAGATACCGCTTGGGTATATAATGGATCAGGGTATCTACTAGATGCCTTTTATGGTCCTAGGTTTGGCTATAGCCATATCTATGACCAAGGGGTTACTGGTATACAAGAGCCAGTCATTGACTTTGAAAAAATTAAAAAAATAGGATATCGGTATAGAGCTTTCATGCTTTCCGAAAGCTCTGTGCTTAATTCCCCTGAGACTCTTATTCTCGATGGTTATGAAAAGTATGGCACGCAGGCCTCTTTAAAGTCCAATAGAAATTTATTAGATCAGTACGGGCTCACTTTTAGTCCTGAATATCTATTGGACAAAGATAAGAATGTCATTCTTAATGATAAATATTTGGAAAAAGAATTACCTGCAAATACTGTGCTGTATGAGGGCACTCCTCTTTTTATAGAAACATTCACAGATGACGGGCATTATAAGAGATTTATACTCCCTGATGGAGAAGATACTTATGAGGAGGCTGATGAATACACTCACGACCTTAAGGCTGGATTTAGTATTATAGATCCAGATCAATCAGGATTCATCGATGAAAACCCTATTTGCGAATATGATAAAAACGAAAAACTGAATTTTTATTCTGACCTCAAGATAGTTGAGTTTGATAATGGGGGCTATGACGCACATCTGGCATCCATTTCAGAAGGTAGCAGATCTCTACCTTTCTCTTTTTCATATGTGGATATCTATTATCCTAATAGAGAGCTCAGAATTAACGATTATCTGGATTATATAAATCTGCTTCCTTCAGAAATTGAGACAGGTAGAGCCCAGACATTAAACGGATCTAAGACCATCAAAGCCATAGATAAAAATTGGCTTACTCTCCATAGAGGTGATGCAATCACTTTTAAGGAAGTACCCATAACTGAATGGGATGATGATTCCAAAGAATACGTGACCACATATGAGGATGTAGTATATACTGTAGTTGAGATCATCGATTATCAAACAGTAAGGCTGCACACCAGTTTTAAACATAAAACGGGACGCTATGATTATCAGATAGTTAGAGATTCTGTGATTGCTGTGGACGTGTTGCTGCCGGGCGGTAACTATGTAGTGAATAACGGCGTAACAGGTAAGGTTGGAAATCTAAATAGAGAGCTCGTATTTAAAGAATCTACTGGGTTTGGCTATGGCTTACCAGAGTCCGTACTAAAAAATTTACCTGGATATTCAGGTGCTGGTTTTTCCTTGAATTTTCCGGATCCTGACCCCGATCCTTATCCTCGTAGCCCAGACAACCCTTATATTACAGGTTTACCCGCAGGATCTGAGCTATTAAGCTCTGAGATTATTAAATGGGATGGAAGTTCAGTCTATAATGTAACAGGTTCTCTGTCAGGATTCACAGGACCAAGTGGGGCTGTTGATCTCGGTTTGACTGGTCCTACGGGATCTTATAACCCCCTAATAGTAACCGACGATGACAAATATTTTGTCCCAAGTGCTGTAACTGGTACATACGCCTCCTATAGTGAAGCAGAATACAGGGTACAATGGAGAGATTGGGATCAGGACTTAGTGCTTATTTCTTTTGGCGGGGGGACTGGTGCTGGTGGAGAAACCTCTCCTAGTGGTATTTTATTAGAAGATCCTATTAACATGACCGATGATATAGGGGACAGTATAAGAAGAAGTTATTGGGATCCTAATAAGTATAGAGCTGGAGAAACAGGTATTATTCATAATTACTATTTTGGAACATTATTAGAGATGTCTGAAGACGAGGACTCTACTGTAGATACTACTTTAAATACGGACGCTCTCATAGCGTTAGATAGCAATGAGGCTATGTATTTAGATTATCTCTATTTAAATGACCCCTATACTGGAATTAATAACGCCGTATCTGCTTTAAATTTAAATAGCGATACATATCCTCTCTATACTAGGTTCGTAAGAGAAATATTACACGATAACTCCCTTAAGGTCACAGAAATTAAAGAGTTCGGTAGAACGAGCTAATAATCTATTAATCAAAAGTACATATATAGAGTGTATCTCTATATCTAAATTAAAATTTAAGTGAGGAGCATCATGGCCCTGTTTAAAGAGATTTTAAAGAAAACCAAGCCACTAGGAATGTTGTTTGGTTCGGCGTTGCGTTACCAAGAGGAAGGTCCCAAGGTGAAGGGTCATCTTACTATACATTTGTATGAGGGTGGCAAAGAGATCTATTCATATGAAAAGCACAATATTATTGTGAATAGTGCTTCTATTCTTATTGCTCAATTGTTAAAAGATAATACAGAACCCGATAACGGGATTTCTTATCTTGGGGTCGGCAGCGGATCTGGTGGTTGGGACCCTTTTGACCCACCCGCCCCTACTACCTCTCAGACTCAATTAGAGAATGAGTTCTCAAGAAAATCTATTGATTTAAAGAGCTTTGTAGATCCTGACACTGGAGAGCCCACAACAACTCCTACGAATATAGTCGATTATTCGGTCACATTTGGGGAAGCTGAAGCCGTAGGTCCTATTATGGAGCTTGCTTTATTCGGTGGTGACGCTACATCTTCTTTGAATTCGGGGACAATGGTAAATTGGAGAACCTTCCCGGTGATCAATAAGACAAACTCTATGATCATGACTATTATTTTTAGAATTACTTCATAATATGAAGCATTTACTTAAAAAGATATCATATAGTAGGTCCAAGGTAATAGGGCATGTTAAGATAAAGGATGATAGCTTAGCTATCCTATCGGAAAACAGCTCTGTACGGTATATTCTGAATGGTTGCGAGGTGTTTACCGGGCCTTTAAGAGAAGCATCCAAGGACGTAAACACCTCTGTCATAGCAAGTTTAGTGGCGGTTCTAAAGAGTGATGACGATAGCAAATTAAGTTTTTATTCGGGGGACTGGAAGAGCGCCCCCGATCATTATTTAGAAAAGACAGTAAACTATATAAAGGCCTCTATAGATGAAAATAAATTTTCTGTCTATAAAAAAGCTACTGATGCTAAGAACATGGAAAAGGCGCTAAATATTGACGTAGCTATGCCGACAGATATTCAGGAGGCGGATAAGGTAATAAAAAACAACACGGTAGTACTGTGCTCTATAATGAGAGATGCTATGCGCGTGTTGCAGAAAGCCTTGGATCATGGTACCCTTTTATGTAGGAAAAAATTGGTACCAAGCATGTGGGGGGCAAAAGATACTCAAAAGTTTATTAATGAGATCAAATATCAAATTATCGATAATAAGTGTCTTTGGTCACAAATGGAAATTCTTTATGTAACCATGACAAAGGCCGTCAATAGGTTAGTAATAAAACTGAATGAGAATTTAAAAGAAAATGCTCAATTTATTACTGAAGTAATTATTCCTGATATCATAAAATGCTACGAGGATATGAAAACAATTATAGTAAAAGCGGTAACGATACTCACTCCTCTTATTTACGTTGATGACATTTTTCATAAGAACACCACATATCCCGCTACTTGGTTTTTTACGGAAGAAGTATTAGACGGGTTACGGGAAGAGTATAACAAGCTAATAAAGTTCTTGACCCAAATACCTGTTATTGAGACTAAAGTAATCTACCCGTTAGATTTTTATAAACTTCAGATATCCTATTAATAGGAAATCCTAATGAGCGATAATTTTGGAACAAATCAGAATCGTGTATTAGACGTAGAGAATCGTAGCCTGGACAATGTTGTATTCCAGAATAGGATCCCAAGTCTTACGTCTGAACTCAACCTAATAAATCAGATATCAAACGATAAGACTCAAAAGGTTCTGAAGTCTATATATCCTTCCGGTTGGTTGAAGGTAGATAGTATAGATCAGTTATCTGATAGCATTACTGAGAATAATGCTAGAAGTGGACAGGTTCTATGCTCTTCCTCTTATGGATCTAATACCTTTAAATTAGTATCTACGGATATGTCGAATGTAGCGGTAGTTAATGGGTGGCCTATATTAATTCAAAAGACAATTCCTGAAAAACCATATGACCTAGTTAAAGATCTTATTTCCATAAAATTGCCCCCTAATTCTGGTTCATACAGGTATGATGTAGTTTTTCTAGAAGTATGGAGAAAACTTGTAGGAGAAAGTGATTTAATATACCCGTACGGAAATGTCCAGGCTCCCTCTTCCTTAGATAAACAGATAGTATGGGATAGTGTCGGGATTGAAACCACAAAGAGAGTGCAGCTACAGTATAGAATTAGAGATAAAATAGACAGTGCCTATACTAGCAATATTGATTTTAACCAGTACCCCGAAGGGTTAGGTTCACCTCAGATAAAAGCTATAGGGGGAAACCCAGACGGAACCTTTACTACTTACTCTTTTACTAATGCAGGAGTAAAAGATCCGGGATTATATATAGCCGGGACAGGATCAGATGCTGACAAAATAGCTTTAAATACAGTAGACGGTTTTGTGTATGCTATTCCAATGTTTGTCGTCTACAGAAGAGCTAACTATGATTATAGCACAAATAAAATCCATGGTGCTAAAGTAACTAGTAATAATACTCGTTCCGACCGTCCTGATGGTAAAAAATTAGATTTAATATATAGTTCAGATATTGTAGACCTGCGACATACGTCACTGTCTAGTAACGGTAACCTGGATAGCATTTTAAAGAGAAGTTTCAGAAAACTAATATCAGGAAATCTGAGAACAAAAATAGGAAAAGTATTTGGGAACTCTGGGTCTAGGTATACGGCTTCCGGGGGCTCCGAGATACTTAAAATAGAGCAACTGAACGGGAGCGGTAGTTTACCAAACATTGGAAGCGGAAGTGATTCTGGTGCAAATTCTGTAAAAAGAACACAATTTTCTTTTGCTTCGGGTTACTCAAAAAGAAACGTAGTTCAACTTGATATCTCTCCCGAAAGTACATGGCATACTAACGAAATAAATCTTAACACTTATTTTATCCAATCTTTCGGGACTATAACAGACGTGACTGGAATTTTTTATGTAGATAGTTCAAGCAGTCCCGCGACTAGCGACGGTATCGATATCAGTTGGGATTATGCTGATCCTGATCCAAGCGATAAAGTCTATGTAAAATATAAAGCAACTACTATCTATAAATTAGTTCAGAATAATTCATATTCTAATACAGACCAGATAATTGAAAAAGACGCTAACTCTATAACACTTGCTAGTGGAAGAAAATTAGATGTATCAGGAACTGTCTCTTATAAATCTAAAGATTTAGAGGGCAATACGGAGGCAATAACTAGTGTTGACTTATCTGTAAATGATTATATAGAATACGAAGATGATCCCTATATAGAGTTTACAAACCAAGCACCTATAAGCGGTAAAAGCACTACAGATGTGAAAGTTTTTGTAGAGTTTGACTTTTACTATAACGAGAGCAATAACGGTTTTAAGGATTTGCCTAAAAAGATACTAGAGGTTAATAAAGATTATCGAGTGCCTATTCCTGTCAGAAATAGCGATGTCTTGTTGAGGTATGATAATGACCTCAATCTATTAGAGTTTAATAACGGTTTAGCCTCCGATGGTACCTCCGAGAACGATTATGTTCATTATGCAGGTGGTAACGAAACTGAAAATTACAATTTTGGTGTGGACTTAGTAATCCACCGAACAATCGACGTTAGATCTGGAGGATTTTCTATAGAGTGCGAGAACGGAAAATTAAACGGGTATCCGGTTTTAGGCGTAAAAACAGTACAGTATAAAGAACTCGGAACTTGGTCAGACCCTATTTCCTTTAGTCTACAAATGGAAAGAACTACTTCTTCAATTTTTTATATAAAAAGTACAGGATTATCTGACGGTTCTTATGAGTTTAAAATAACACTCTCTGTAGGATCTAATGAATTTGGGTCGTTTAAGTTTTTCGAAACAAGTCATCAAGCAAGAGGTGTCGTAGATACGTATGAATTAATAGAGATTGATGCTTCGGCTGTTAGTAACGGATCGGCAGATTGGGTAGTTGAAAGCTTAGACAAGCCTTTCATAGCTTTTTCCTCAAAGACATTTAATTCTAACCCTGTAGAATCACAAGCATATGTATATGTTAGAAGATCTGATCACTCAACTTATTATGCTGCTGAATCCTTCGAGCTGTACCACCCATCAGCAACTAGTGACCCTGCTAATAGCTTTTTACCGGTAGAACCCGATCAATATGGAGAAGATTATTTACCAAACAGATTAAAAATAAAACTGAGAAATCCTTTGGAAATTCTTGATGTAAAAGTAGTAGCACTCGTACGAAGCTACGTAGAGTCTGGAGAGGGCGCTTATAATTTCGTTTTGAATGTTTCTCCGTATCAGGGAAGGTTAGAGTTATCAACAGATAAGTTTTACGGAAAAATAGTAGCGCAAGGCCCAGCGCTAATAACCACATCAGGGTCTGGTAAAATTAGTAACTACACCTACTCTAAGGGTTCTGTAACAGTAATAAATAACTCAAGAACAGTTAATGGAAAAAATACTGATTGGGTCCAGGACTCAGGAGCTACTTTTAACGTTCTTTCAGGGGACTACATTTCGATCAATGGTTCCAATTACTATAGAATTGAAGAGGTTCAACCTACACACCTGACTTTATCAGAAAAGTTCTACTCACCCTCTGGGGCTCCTTCTGCAAATTCATCATATCAGATTGTAAGACTTGATGTCCCAAAAAGTTATTTAGCTAATGTAATCGATAGAATGCCAACCCTTAAGTTAGAAAATGATTACCAGGCTAAATCTACCCTTATGGATGTAGGAAATATTGAAACTGATATATATGAAACAAATCCTCGTTTAGTAGGCCAATCACCTCTTGATGCCGCTACAAATGATTTTACGGTGGGTGATTCATCAAGTATAAGGTTGCGTGGCTTTTCTAATTTTAAGCTTACTTTGTCAAACTCCTCAGAATTTTTTGGTAAGAAAACTACTTCTATAGAATATGAAAAAATGAAAGCTATGATTGATGATAGCTCTTTAGAGTGGAGTACCGAAGAAGGAGTAAAAAAGGTTTATCAATCCTATATCCTTAACGCTGCGGTTAGCAGTAATCCCTCAGATTTAAGTGGTAAATTATATATGGTTGTTATTGCTAACGAAACAGGATTAAAAAGCGGAGCAACTATCCTAAATGGAAATTCAGAAATAGATGTTGTCGATTTGTTCGAGTTAGAGGGAAGACCGATCATTAAAACTGTATAATGGGATAGAAAATGAGTACTATAGAGGAAAGACTATATAAGGCAGTAATGGCCGCAGATGCAAAAGATGTTTTAGATGCTCAGCCCGCTAATAATCCGACAGTACTAAGGTACTATTATTATGAGACGTCTATAGCCGCAAATGATATTAATCAAATAGATTATGATAGAGTATTTGAGGTTGTGTCAAAAGCCAATGATCCATCAGCTATTAAGAATGTTATATCTCGTTTAGAAAAAAGCTTAACTGGTGGTGATAAAGGTGATAATTTTGGTTGGACTAATTTGGTAGTTAAGGCTGATAACTATAATGGAAGAACGGTTGTATACAGATGCGGCTTGCGTAGAGATGGGCAGCAAGTTATTAACGCAAATAGAAAAGCGATTTCTGAAGATGGCGCTAATATAAATCTGGATGATTTCGAGAATAAATTTAACTTATTTGTAAGTCAGTTTGGCGGCAAATATGTGAATGTGCAGTTTGGTCCAAATGATTATTTTGTAGAAGGTGAGCCGGAAGAAGAACATTTAAAAATGTTATTGAAAGCCGACATTAACTATAATAGGAAGAATAAGCCTGGCCAAAGCGGGGTGCAAAAGACATCGCAAGAGTTTATGAGAGATTTATCAAATCTTAGATTATTTTTGATACCGCAGAACCAGCTTGCGTCTCCTGATTATCAATTAGCACAGACAGATGAGTTTGCTGGTATACCAGGGCAGTTAGAAAAATTAAAACAGATAGCAGATAAGAGATTAAAGGAACTAGGCTCAGAGCAACCGGAAGAAGAATCCCTGGGAGAAAAGATGAAAACGGATAAACCGAATAAACCTAAAGAACCAATGACTACTGAAAAATCGAAAGATAAATATGTACAAGCCTCTGTTGACGACTACACCCATGAGTATACTGGCGGGTTTGATATTATGCAGAGGTTAGTGAGAGACCAGCATAAAAAAATGAAAGTCCGTAAAGAAGCTCAGGATACCTCCAAGCAAATGCACCAGAAGGCTAAGAAGTACGAAGAAATTGCTAAGGTATTAAAGGACACTTCCCAGAAATTACAGCAAGTAGAAAAAACGGTTGAACAAACTGAGTCCGCATATTCCCCTAATAAGTATGCCTCAATGACACAGCGCGTTTTAAAAAAGTATATGCAGGAATTGTAAAAAAGTAAACAGGTTTAATCAGATAAACCTAATGTTTTTAAAAAAGTTAATGAGTCCCCGTTTTTGGATTTTTTCTAAAAAAATAGTTTTTGATGCTTTAAGTTCGTATTGCTGATCAGTATATTAATACGAGCACAAATAGTTTATAGATTAAGAGGACCACAGATTAAATGGCGAGCTTTGCAAAAAGACCTTCCAATCTTGATACCATCCTAGCCATCCGATCTAAAAAGGATCTCAAACTCAAACCTAATAAGTATCTAAAAGATACTACTGAGTTGAGATACTACCAAATAGTCGGGTGCCTTCATTTTCTCCTACTCTCCAGATTTATTCTTGGCGATAGCGCCGGTTTAGGTAAAACCCTGCAATCTATATCGGGGTATGTCTTCTCTCTTATAAGACACCCAGGCCTAAAACTTCTAATCGTTACTCAAAAATCTGCTCGTTATCAATGGAAAGAGGAATTTGATAAATTCACTCAGGGCATCACGTCTCATGTAGTACAAAACACATGGGGCAAGGTAGTAGGTGATGATATTTTTGGGGAGCCGAAAGAGCTAAGAAAAAAAGGCTACAAGGTAGAAACATTAACCGGACTTGATGCCCGAATAGCCCAGTATCAAACCATCGATACTGATGTGCTTATCGTTAACTGGTACGCTGTTCAGAATGAGGCAAAAATACTCTGTGAGAACAGACTGCCCGATTATATGGTAATTTTCGATGAAATTCAGGAAATAAAAAACAACGAAACAGTAGCTTATTTAGGCGCTCAGTATCTGGTAAAGCACTCTGTTAAGGCGGCAGGTCTCAGTGCTACTATCATTAAGAATAGGCTCGAAGAAGCATATAATATATTTGAAGCTATTATCCCCGGTATCTTTGGTGGTAAACAGAAGTTCCTAAAGCATTACACGAATCAGAAAAAAATAAAGATGAGGCGTGGGGGCCGTACCCGCTTTATTAATAAGATAGCATCTTACAAAAATTTGGGTGATTTCAAGGAAGTAATACGCCCCTATTTCTTGATCCGCAGAACCTCGGAGGTAGCCTCAGAGCTGCCTAGTTTAATATCCAAGCGGGTACTCCTGGATATGGACGAAGACCAGTTTTCTCTGTATAAGGAAGCTTTGGCTGGTGATGTATATCGTCGGATAGTAAAAAAGCGATACTTCGAGTTTAAAGAGCTGGTTGAATCCAAAGAACAGCCTACTGATAAAGAATTAGAGAAGCTTGAAAAATTAGAGACTCAGTATGATGAGTCTACTATGGAAGATTGCATGTGGAAGAATAAAGCGGCTTCTCTCACATATTGCCAGATGATATCCAACGGCCCCCAGTGGCTGGATGAAGATGAAAAGGGCTCCAGTGTAAAAGAAGAAGAGTTTAAGCGTATATTTGAACAAGAGTTGTGCGCAGAGAAAGTGATCGTTTTCACTCGTTTCGAGTCTGGAGTAAAAAGGCTGGAAAAGATTTTAGAAAATCTTGGGTTAAAGTCGGTTAAAGTGACCGGGACTATGAACCAGAAGAAAAGGGACGCGGCTCGTCATGCTTTTCAAAACGATGATGATGTAACAGCTATCATCATTACTTCTGCAGGTTCTGCTGCAATCAATTTGCAAAAAGCCAATGTTTTATTGTTTTATGACACTCCATGGAGTTATGGAGATCTGTATCAAACTATAGGTAGAGCTCAGCGTATTGGTAGTATGCATGAGCATGTTTATGTGCTTCATTTTGTTGCTAAGGGTACCATCGATGAGCATGTTTTGAATGTGTTAAAAGATAAGAAAAAGCTTATTAATGAAGTAATGGGAGATATAGCCGAAGGCTCTCTGGAATTTGATAAAAATAAGGAATTGTTCGTTGAGGAGGAAAGTGATATCGATGCCCTCTTTGACGCTGTTTTTGACTACCAAGAGGAAAAATGAGCTGTCCTTACTGTAATGATGCAGGGTTTATAAATAAGATAAGAAAAACGAGAGATAGGCATGGAAATGAAATGGAGAAGAACGCTTCTCTACCCTGTCTGTGCAGAATAAACCCCTCGATCAGTAAAAAATATAAGGTGCTCTCCGGCACCCCCGATGCTGTTCCTGCTGATATTAAAGAAGCAGTAAAAACTCTCGGGTTCAGGCACCTGTTGGTGGTAGGACCAGAGCAGCTCTTCCTATATGCTGTAAGGGCTTTCATTGCTTGCCCTCTATATTTTTCCTGGCGCTCTTTTATCATACTCAACGGCTATGAGATGATAAAAGATTTCCATAGTGCAGGAGCTCAAGAGGGGCGCAGCCTAAATGATTTATTAGAATACGATCTTTTAGTACTTACATGTTTTGCTACTGCAAGTATGGCTCCTATGAAGGAAGCTGTGTATCAAGTCATAAGAGATAGGATTGTACGAAATAAGCCGGTATGGATCTTTGCAGCTTCCGTACGAGATTTTGAGCTCAGCCAAGAATTTTCTAAGGATCTATTCGATGTAATGAAAAGAGCTCAATTCAAATCATTTAGTGTAGATAAGTTCAAATTTCAGCAGACAGTTTCAAGAACTGCCTACCACCAAGCATTGATCGCTCAAAAAAGGGAAGCTCAGGAAGACGCTGGGAGCTATTAAAATATTAGTATTTAGCTTCATTTTTCAGATTAACTGTTAAAATATGATTACATTAGATACCATTTTCAGATCTGTTCTGAATTTCAAAACTGCTGACGGAAAACCTACCCTATCCCAAGAGGATTTGGTTAAGAATTTCCGGTCGCTGCAGAAGATTATTCCTAGTACGCCAGAGGATCCAGCGTATAAGAGGCTCTACACTTTTTTATATGATTTTCTGAAGAAGTGTGAAGGAGAGTTTTTAGAGCTTCCTTCTTATCAGTATACGAAAAAGTACTTTGAGGATAGGGAAGGAAACGAAGCAGTACTCGCTGTATTAGAGCGGATAAAAAATGAGAGGCCCTGTGAGGGCGAAGAATTCAGAAGTATACTGCGTGAGTATAAAGAGGACCAGGCGCTTGAGGAGTTAGAGTACGTTTTAAATAATGTTAATAAAATAGCTAGAGTAGGCCTTGAGGTAGGGGTTGGAAGAAATAAAAAGAAGATAGAAGGTTTAGAAGCAGCTATAGGATACTTTGCAGAAAAATCCCGTAAGCTTCGGCAAAACCGTACGAACATTGTCACCCAATCCCAGATTATATCCAAGAAGAGTGCAGAGAGCGTTAAGAAAAAATACCAGCAAGTAAAAACAGAACCCGAAGATGTAATGGGTATCCCAACCGGTATCGATGCTATAGATAAAAACTGTAACGGTTTGGGAAGATCTCAGTTAATGCTCGTAGGTGCTTTTACCGCTCACGGTAAGACAACGTTTTCCATGAATATGGCATATCAAGCCATCATCTCTGGGTGGAATACCTGTTATGTTTCTCTGGAAATGTCTCACGACGAGATACGTGATAAATTTTACACACTCCATACGTGTCACCCTAAATTCCGCACATTGTATCCTCATCTTAGCCACGTAGTAGGAAAAATCAACGTCAACGACGTAACGTATGGGTTGCTCAGAGATGAAGAAGAAGAGCTCTTTTACATAGCCTCTGAGGACTTCGGTAGCATAGAGAGCAATGGGTATGGGATGTGTGATCTGTGGCAACCGGAGAAAACGCTTACCACGTTGGGAGATATAGAATTTCATCTTCTTGACGTGCAGCAGCAATTTAAGGCAGGTGATCGTGATCTAGAATTTTGCGTCATTGACTATATCACTCTTTTAGGCATTGATAAGGACATGAAGAGTCATGACCATAAGCAGGATATGAACAATATAATTAAAAGCTTGAAGCGGACCTGCTTGACCTTCAACCATGGCGCTGGTATAAGAATGGTTTCCCCTTTCCAGATCAGCCGTAGAGCTTTTCTTGAAGCTAAAAAGAACGAGGGCCGCTATGACGCTACTGCTTTAGGTGACTATAACGAAGCTGAAAGATCGGCTGATATAGTAGTATCCCTGTATGTAGATGAAGAAATGAGGGAAAGCGGACAGACCCGTATACAGAATCTTAAGAGTAGAAGAGATAAGCATTTCCCTACATGCATAGCCAATGTTAATCAGGCTAATGGCTGTATTACAGATAGGATAGAGTTAACGGATGAAGATCCTGTAGAAATCATCGGACAGGTATATGGGCTATAAGGATTTAAAGGCCGTAAAGGAGGAAATTAAAAAGCATGTTTCCCTAAAAGACATACTTATAGAGTCAGGGAAAATAAATGGTATATTACCCGAAGAGCAGTTCTCTTGTACATTCCATGGAGCAGATTTTAAAAAGAGTGCTAGATATTACGAAGAATCAGATACATGCCATTGTTTCACATGTCATAAGAGTTGGGACCTATACTCTTATTTACAGCAGCGGGATACATTAACGTTTAAGCAGACGCTTAATTACCTATTAAAAACATACCGTATTGATATATCTAAGCTCCCCGATGCAATCTCTACTAATACAAACCTACGTAAGCAAAATAAACAGGGTTATGACAATAAGAAATTATTCCTTTTTAAAGTAAAGGATATGATTTCTAGTTTTGAAAACAAAATACCGGCTGAAAAATATATCCGGTTAGTTTACGCCTATATGGTTATCAAGTATTCATTCAAAGAAGAGAATGAATTTTTAGAGAACGCTCTAAAATTAAAAAGAGCGGTGGAGAAGATCAGTAAGGAGATTTAGATGCCGAAGATGGATATGGGATTAGCTACCAGGGAATTAGATATGTTTGTGGATGATAATGTCAAAGATATTATTGACCTACATCCATGGATGCAAGACAAAGAATTTAAGTTATTGACTGATAGAAAAGAGATAGAAAATTATATCTATAGCTTAATAGAGAATGGTATCGCTGCTCTAGATCTTGAAACCACATCGTTGAACACTCGGGTAATAGACGGTGAGATCGTCGCCAAGCTTGTCGGTATTTGTTTAGCCCCAAGCGCTAACGAATCCGCTTACATACCTGTAGGGCACGAGGGATATGATGATAATGTCTCCTATGAATTTGCTGTCCATATGCTTAAGCTCCTCTGTCTATCCGATTGCCGTTTAATATTCCATAATTTTAAATATGACGGACAAGTTCTGTACAATCACGGCATCAAGATGCTTGATCCTGATCAGATAGAGGATACGCTGCTGATGGCTGCGGTCGAAGATGCTTCACGAAAAAATAAACGTCTGAAGTACCTATCTGAGCATCTTTTGGGAAGGCCCATGCTTGAGATAAGTAACCTGGGTGTAGAAGGGTCAAAGAAAAAAGTAGTAAGTTTTACCGATGTATCGCCTAAAAAAGCGGTTATATACGGCGGCTCTGATGCTATGAATACGTTCGCCCTATATGAGTATTTAGCTAAGAGCTTAAATAAGCAGGACCCGAATGGGGCTGGAGGCCCCTGGCTCGTATACAACAAGATTGAGAAAAGAGCCGTGTTTCCGGTGATGGAGATGGAGCGCAATCTTGTAAAAATGAACAGGAAAAAATTAGAGGCAATTCGTGATGAGATACATCTAAAGGTAAAAGACTGTGTTACTAATATCTATAAGTTAGCTGGTAGAGAATTTGATATAGCTAGCGGCAAACAGTTAGGTGAAGTTCTTTTCGATGAAATGGGTGTAAGATACCCGGAAAAAGAAAAGAACGATAACGGTACGTATAAGACCGACGAAAAGACTTTAGAGAAGATTAAAGATGAGTCCCCGCTAGTACAATACATTTTAAACTACCGGTCCTACCAAAAAACCCTTTCCACCTATGTGAATAACTTCCTCAAAAACATGGATAGTAATGATGAGGTGAAATTTCAGTTGAATCAGGTACAAGCGGATACTGGAAGATTTTCAGCCTCAGGTGGAGCAGGTTTGGAAAAGGACGGTTATTCAGGGGTGAATTGTCAGAATATTAGTACCTATAATAAGAAGGACCCCACCTCATTTGATCTTAGAGATTGTGTGGAAGCGCATGAAGGCTATAAGATTGTTGCTATCGACTACAGCGGAGAGGAACTGCGTATAGCCACAAACTTGTCAAAGGAGCCAAAATGGGTAGATGAGTTTAATAACGGTACCGGCGATATCCATACTATTACTGGCAGGGCTATTCATGGAAGAGAAAATATTACAAAAGCAGAACGTTCGACTGGAAAAGTCTTAAACTTCCTCACATTGTATGGCGGAGGAGCGCTAGGATTTTCCCAGCAGGCAAAAATTCCATTAGAGACTGCTAAAAAAATGCAGTATAATTTCTTCAAAAGTCTGCCCGGCTTGAAAAAATGGATAGATCTTGAAGCCGCTAGATCTAGAAAAAGAGGTTATAGTAAAACGGCCTTTGGTAGAAGAAGGAATCTTAGTTTTTTCTACGAATCAACAGATCGGTATACAAAATCCCAGGGAGATAGAAGAGCAGTCAATAGTGCCGTCCAAGGATGCCTACAACCACATGAGAGGTGTTTAACTAATAAAGGCTATTTGCCTATAGCTGAAATTCAGAGAAGGCTATCTATAGGACAACCTTTAAAAGTATGGACAGGTACTTCTTGGGAAGATTTTACAGTGCTTAATAGAGGTGAGTGCCAGTGGGCCCAGATTAAGTTAATAAATGGTATGGTTCTGGATTGTGACACACGCCATGAAGTTTTAACTGTAGGTAAAAATGGATATGAATTTAAAAAATACGAGGATTTAGATGAGACTACTAATATCTGTGTCTCCGCACCGAATTGCCTGGAATTTGGTGAAATACCGGAAAAAAAGAAATTTAGCGGGGGGAGTGCACATAACTCAAAAGATATCAGGTTAAAAGATAAAAAAGATTTTGAATTTATTTCCTTTTTTATGGGGATTTTAATTGGAGACGGAAATACTCGCGGTTTTATAGATGGAAACAAATGCTCTACTACAATTTCTTTTGGAAGAAATAAAATAGAAGAATATTATCGAGTACTTCAAGAAGGATTTACCCGTATAGGAGTTACTCTTGCCCCTTACCGAAAAACTAAGGAAGCTAAAGGAGAAAGTTATCAAGCAGATATTTCTTCTAAAGCTTTAATTGAATTGTTAAAATATTACGGATATAATCAGGCTAATTCAAAGACTAAGAGAGTTCCTACGCTATTGTATGAGTGCCCGGTATTTATGAGACGTGCTTTTATCAAGGGATGTTTATTATCAGATGGTAGCAGAAGCGCTAAGAATAGATATGGTATACATAATAAAAATGAAAAATTATTACTGGATATACAGCTTTTAGCTTGGACTATCGGATTAGCTTCTTATGTAAAAAATAGAAAAGACGGTAGTTCAATTTTGCTGTGGTCGGATCTCTCTTTGGTTGAGGAGACCTTTGGTTTAAGTGTAAGAAAAAGAAAAACGGGGGGATCAATGTTACTCCCAGGTTTTCTTTATGATGAAGTTTATGATTTATTGAAAGATAAGGACTATGCTAAAGTTAATAGTGACAAGGCACTTGTAAGTCATATAAAAAATAAGAAAAAAATACTTGTTCCTACTGTAATTAAACTATTAAAAAAGTATAATTGTGAATTGCCAACAATTTATTACCATTATCCTTTAGAAATAAAGAACCAAATAGATACAATATCTAATACTTATACTTTATCAGTAAAATCTCCTTTACATAGATTTGACTCAGCTGGGATTATAAGTAAAAATACAGGGGCTGACGTTATTAAAATAGCATTATATCGCGTCTGGAAGTGGATCTATGATAATGGATATGAGAATGAAGTGAAGATACTCATGCCCGTCCACGATGAAATTGTATTTGAGTTGAAGGGTGAATGGGAAAAGCTTGATTATTATATCCCGGAATTAGTTAGAATCATGAAGCTGGATGACCTGGTGGAAAAATTAGGTTGGGATGTGCGCTTTGAACTCGATGCTGAATTTGGAGATACTTGGAAAGTGGAATACGACTATTACAAGATAAAAGCGGGGAAACAAGAATACGGCCCTGCTAAAGATGCAGAACAGAATGAAGAATTTATATCAGATGAGATAAAAAATGAAAACACAATTGAAAATATGTCTTCAAACTTTAACCCCTCTGAGGAAGGAAAGGAGAATACTTCAGAGGAAGTATCGGAAAAAATAACCGCTGCAGAAAAACTTACCGTAAGTCAGCCAGTACAAAAATTGCCTCAGGAAGAATATGAAGCTCACCCGATTACACTAAATGATTCTACAGTGCACCATTTTGTGGTAACTATAAGAGATCAAATTAATAAAAAAGCAAACGACTCGGGAAAAAGTACGGATCTACTTGATAACTTAGAAAAAGAAACAGATAAGGCTGAAATATCTAACGGTTCAAATTTATTAGACCGCTTGGATGACGATGACTACTTCGTCTATCCAATATCAAAAAACAAGTTAGATTTTGTAATTTCAGAGCAGTTTGCTACGGTATTAAGGTTATTAGTGCATGGAAACGATGTGTTTGTAGGCCCTAAAAAGAGAATAAAATTGAAGCTCCCGGATGGACAGGTAGCCTATGTTTGTAGAAAAAAAGTATCAATCGATGCGTTCGTTTTTGCATGTACCTGGCTTAATATTTAGGTAGCTTTCTGCTTCCATGTTTTGGAGGCATAAATGGTACCTGTACGCACAGTAGAAGATTTCCAAAAGAAAAATGAGGCTGAATTAAGATCATTCTTTACCTATAAAACCGGTATATATGATCCGGAAGTCCACGATGAGACTATTCAAGAATTTTACGTAAAACTGATTGAATCGAGAGCACTTGAGTCATTCGATCCCGAAAAAAGAAATATCGGTACGGAGGAAAGCTGTTTTAATCAGTACATAATAAGTCTTTTTTGCTGGATGCTTCCCGTATTAAAGAGGAGAAATCCTAATGTCAATCATCAACTAATGTCCCGGGTTGATATTGGTGAGACTACACCTAAAAGAGTAGATATCTGGGAACTGCTGAGCAAAAATTTTCAGCACACAAATTTTCAGGTAGAGGAATCTTTCAATACATCAGCCTTAGAGGATCAGCAGGAACAGGAAGCTCATCAATTACTAGAGGATTTTATATCCTATATCCATCGTACTGAATCCCAAACTAAGGCTAGAAAATTTGAATTATATCTGAGAAGAAAAATGGAAGGGTGCAAGGCAACGGATATAGCTATTATGTTAGGAGTTTCCAATTATATGGTAACGATTATTAAGCAGGATATCCACAAAAGATTTAAGCATTGGATAAAAAATGGATAAGAAGGCTCTTAAAAGGCTTACATATATTCAGACGGTCTCGAAAATAAGAGAATTTCAGGAATTACTGAAAAAGTACCAAGCGAACGATAAAGATTTGCCGCCTGATTTTAACTACAAAGACACAATATTAGGACTACATTTCTTACGAAATCGAATGCGTTCTTTAAAAAATAGAAAAAGTTAATTACATTAGATTAAGAAAAGGAGTAGTAATGAAAATTACTTTTCTCGGCAGTGGGTCGGCATTTACCCTGAACAACTATCAGAGCAATATTCTCATTGAAGTAGGTGGGAAGAAAATGCTTTTTGATTGCGGCTCTGATATCCGGTTCTCCCTGAATGATAAAGGTCTTTCTGCCTTAGATATTGATGCAGTCTATATTTCTCACCTGCACGCTGATCATATAGGCGGGTTAGAATATCTGGCTTTTGTGAGCTACTTTGGGAAGGTAATCAAAGGCGCTCCTAAAATCGTGCTGCTATGCCCACATAACTTAATCGAACCTCTTTGGGAGAATTCTTTAAAAAATGGGTTGAGTTCGGTAAGTGATAGTGATACTGATATAAATGATTTTTTTACCATAGAACCTTTGCCCGTAAACGGCACCACTACCTTTAGGTGTTTTGGTGATAGAGGCTTGGATATGGTAGTAGTACCAACGATGCACTGTTTTGCTAATAAAAATGTTATGAAATCCCACGGGCTTTTACTTAGTGTACCGAGAAGTAATAAAAAGGTATACATCACATCGGATACCCAATTTAGTCCTTATCAGACGGAAGCTGCGATGGAGAAAGCAGATGTGATTTTTCATGACTGCGAAGTGTCTCCTCAGAAAAGCCGGGTCCACGCAAACTACGAAGATTTAAAAAAGCTACCACCAGAAATCAAAAAGAAAATGTGGCTGTATCATTACAACGACTGCATTTTACCTAATGCTAGAGAAGATGGATTTCAGGGTTTTGTGATGAAGGGCCAGGCGTTCGATGATAAATATCTTTAACATTTGAGGCGGCTATGATTACTGTTTACGTAGCAAGTTTACGTAGCAAGTCCGTACACCAGAGGAGATGTAGGTCAAAACGTAAAAGCACAGCTTGATGTGGGCGATGAGTTAATGGATTTAGGTTATTGTCCTATCCTTCCTCTGCTTACTCACTTTCAGTATATCCATAAACCTCGTTGCTATGAAGACTGGATGCAGGTAGATGAGGAGCTAGTCAGTAGAAGTGATGTTCTTCTTAGACTCCCCGGTGAGTCGCCCGGAGCGGATAGAGAGATAGCGCGAGCTAAATCATTAGGAATACCTGTAGTGTATAGTGTCGAAGAATTAAAGGCTGCAAAAATCAAAGAACGATTTATACGCCAAATGAAATCCCCAGTATCCTAAGATCAGGAGACAAATAAGATTATATGGAAGATATAAATGTAGACGAACTGTTAGGCGTAGAAGAAGAAGTTTCAGCAAATCCGGATGTTTCAGCAGATGCTGAAAACTACATAATGAGTGAAATTGCTAGCGACGACTCATCAAAGAAGTTAGAAGAAGGGCTGGCTTTTTGGAATAGATCCTGCCGGGATTTATATATTGATTTCCGCCAGACCAGTCTAGAGGCTAACGATGATGAAATGTGCCTCAAGTTTGACGATACAGATTTTTTCCCGAAGCCTCTTTATTTTAAGGTAAATCCGGAAGATCCTAAGAATCCTTTAATAATCCATGCCTGGAAACAATTTTGTAAAATTGTAGGTATCCCGGTCGGTTTTTTTATGGACGCTAGACCGGCCTTGAAAAAACAGATCTATGATACCTGGAAGGCTACGCTATCTGCTGACGAAAAAAAGGCTACCTGCATAGCTCGTATCAGAGATTCACAGGATTGTGCTATAATCCGGGCTATAGTACCCGATAACTTTTCTCCGCTACAGAATCATGAGATTATTAATATAATTAATCAAAGTATTGATTATAAGTTTTTCAGGTTAGAGGATGTAAAAGGTGACCAGAGAGATGATCTTATATTACATGCCCGGTATGTCTTTGGAGAAATTTTCCAGGTAGCAGGCCAAGAGGCATGCCTTGGATTCTCCGTAACAGCTTCCGAGTTAGGTGCCTGCCCTCTGAATATTGATTCCTTTCTATATCTGATGGAAAGCAAAACTGTATTTTTTGCTACCTACGGTAAAGAGTCATTTTTTCAGACAAAATATGAGGGTGTACAGCCTAATGAGCTAAAAGAGCTTTTCCCTAAGTTGATCGAGCGTATCGAATCCGAAAGGGATGAAATTAAAGAGAGGGTAGAGAAGACCAATAAAGAAGTTGTTCCGATGGATGAGGCTGTAAAATTGAGGGACTACAAAAAAATACCTACTAAGTTCAAGAAGTCTCTCTTCAAAGAGGTAGCCGGTTGTGGGGATGATATGGGTACCCGCTTGGATTTTGCGCGGCATGTGGGGTTGATAGCAAAGGATTTTGATGTCCTCAAGCGTATAGACATAGAAAAAGCTGCTGGTAAGTATCTAAATTTGGTTTTTAGTAAGAAATAGATTTAAATAATCATTTTAAAATGGTATATTCTAAGGAGAAGTTATGTCAGAGACAGGAATTCAAAAAGTGCTCGCTAAAGAATTTAGTAACTTCAATCTGAACCGTCTCTTTCAAGAGGCTGTGAAAAACATGAGCGATAAGGCTCCTTTTTCTATCGAGCCTTTTGAGTTTGAAGCAGACAAAAAGAGTTACATGATTACTCCTACCAGGGTTGATCATGAAGAGGTCATTAAAAAGGCAAATAGCTCATGTAAGGATTGTTATGGAAAAGGTTATTTCGTATCTAATATCCTAAAAACTAAGCTGCCAGATCCTTCCGTTTATCTTGAGATTAAACCAGAGCATTCCATGCCGGAGACCCTTTCAGAGGAACAGCAAAAGATTTGGATGGAGCGAGAAGAGAAGCTCTATAAGGAAAGCAAGACATGGCGTCTAATGAACATATGCCCATGTGCAATAAAAAGATACGTTAAGAATAAACCCAATATTATGTACAACAACACTCAGACACTTTTTATTGACTTCGATTATGACCTGATTGCAGTCGATAAAAAGGAAGATGCTGTGGATGAGAAAACCAGCTAAGGAGGTTTGATAGTGGTCAATATGACCAGAGCTGAAAAACGTAATGACCAATTTCAGCAGATGTATAACGAGCTTGTTAAAGAAGGAAGAAAGCCTACAAAGGCATTAAAGGAAACTCGGAAGAAGTTTAACACTCGGAATATAGAAAAAAGGTTTGTATAATGGATAATTTGGACAAACTTCTTAAAAGGCTAGATGAGGCAGATAAGGCTTACTATGTAGATGGTGAGTCTATAATGAGTGATACTGCTTATGACCTTTTAAGAGATAAAGTCCTAAAGCAGTTGCCCCCTGATCACCCACGATTTAAAAAGGTAGGGCACGCAGCAGTAAGCTCCTGGCCTAAGGAAAAGCATACTATCTTCATGGGCAGTCAGAATAAGGTAGCTACAGAGCAGGCTATCAGGGATTGGGTGACGGCTGTGATGAAGGACCTCGGTTTGTCTGAATGCCCAGAATTTATCCTTCAGCATAAAATTGATGGTTTTTCTCTTGAAGCCAAATATCTGGACAATAAATTGGAAAAAGCCGTAACCAGAGGAAATGGCATAGTCGGGGAAAACATACTGCAGAATGCCCAGCACTTTCGTTTTCTCCCGGGGCTGCTTCCTCTTGATAAGGAAGTAGTTGTGCGGGGAGAAGGTGTCCTCACGAAGGAAAACTTTGAAGTAATTCAGAGTAATACTGGAGATCATTACAAAAACGGCAGGAATGCTGCAGCAGGTATAAGCCGTAGATATGATGGAGCCTACTCCGAGTTTGTCTCCTTTATAGCCTATGATATAAATGCTCAAGTAAAATACGAAACCGAAAAGATAGAGGTTTTGGATAAGCTTGGATTTCAGCCAGTAGTCACGTATACTGCTAAATCTATAGATGAAATAATTTCAATCTATAAGGATTATAAGGAGAGTAAAAGGGAAAAACTCCCTTACGGAATAGATGGTTTAGTGCTCAAGCTGAATGAGATTGAACTTCAGGAGAAGAGAGGTGTAAACCGAAACCGGCCCGAAGGGCAGATTGCTCTGAAGTTTGATACTGATCAAGCGATTACAACCGTTAAGAGTATACAGGTCCAGGTGGGCAGGACTGGTAAACTGACACCTGTAGCAATCCTGGAACCGGTAGATCTTATGGGTTCTACTGTCCAGAAGGCTACTCTTCACAATTTTGCCTATATTGATTCTAATTTTATCGGAGTTGGGGCAGAGGTTGTTGTTGAGAAGAAAGGCGATATCATTCCTCAGGTAGTAGATATAGCTGCTCCCGGCGATGATTATCAACGCATAACGGATTGCCCGTCTTGTGGGGGCAATCTAACCAACGATGGTGTGAATCTATGGTGTCGTAACCACGGTTGTAAGGAACGAGAGGTCAATAGGATTTCTTATTGGGCTAAGACAATAGATATAAAGGGCTTTTCAAATAAGTTCATAGAAAAACTTTGGGATGAGGAACGTATCACTTCTGCCTCGGATCTCTATAAGCTTCAGCCGGATGACTTTTTGGGGTTAGATGGCTTTGGAGAGAAGAAGGTAAAGGGTTTTATAAAGGCACTGAAGAACACATCCGTAATGTACCTGGATACTTTTATTACTGCTCTAGGTATACCCACCTGTTCATCCTCTACTGCAGAAATTCTGATGAACAAGTTCGATACTTGGGAAAATGTAAAGAAGATTTCTGTAGATGACTTGATACAGATTCCCGGATTTGCTCTTACTTCAGCGACAGCAATCTGCAATGGTATAAAAGACGTGTCCAGTATGGCTGATGATCTGCTGGAAGCAATTGAGATCAAAAAGAGGAAAACAGGAGCTCTTACAGGAAAGACCGTGTGTATCACAGGCAGTTTGACTTCTATGTCTCGTAACGAAGCCAAAGATCTCGTGGTAGAAAACGGAGGATCCTTTAAATCATCCGTAACAGCAGACCTGTCTTACTTAGTAACTAATGATCCTGATTCAGGTACTGGTAAAAATGCCAAAGCAGACAAGTATAATAATGCTGCGAAGGATAAAGGAGAAGAGCCTCCGATTAAGGTCATTAATGAAGAAGAGTTTTTACGCATAATTGGCTATACGACCGTACAGAAGGAAATAGAAGAACAAGAAGATAAAAAAGAAGATAAAGTCATACTGGAAGACATTAACCTTTTTGAGGAATAAAATGGGCAACTCTCTTATTAGTGTAGGTGATCTGAAAAGAGAAGAGTATAAAGATGAAATTATACTAACGAAGCATATAGTCTATTTTTGTAACTGTTCCTGTATCGATCACCACTCAAGAATCCTGTTTTATAGGGAACTCAGTAAAAAGGGTTATGTTGCTCTCGATGATATCACATGGGAGTTTAACATTACTCATTTAGTTGGTCCCAGGATTTGTTATACGACACCGAGCCACGTTCTGGAATTCTTTTCAGTAGCTATAAAGAAACTGTTTGCCAGAGTCGTAGCTGCCAAAAATATTTTACTCGGGAAACCTGTCCATTTTAATAGCGATATTTGCATAAATACAAAAGAAATGCGTGAAATAATGGATGCAGTGGGTGTCTGTACTAAAGAACTGGATGAAGCTCAAGAAAAAATTGCCCAAGAGCTAAAACTTAAAAAAGAGAGTACTAATGTTTAAAGCAGACACGATAGCCCGAATACATAAGGTCATTAGGCGTATGGTAAAGGATCACCCGGAATATGCAAGTACTTTAGAATTTGCGGATTTATTTAATACAGAAGACCCAGAAGATTATCAGAGAGTAAAAAGCGTAACAGATTATTTGAAAAGAAACCTGACGGACGAAGAGATCGAAGTCGCCGCTGAACAAGTTGCTATTAATATGTGCTCTATTTCTGAATTTGACTCCATTAAGGAGAAAGAAAAGGAATATGAGAAGTTTAAAATATATGTCCGGAATACTATATTATATGGACCCCCGGTGATAAAATAAAAAGGAATATAGAATATGTTATTAAAAGATTTAGTGGTATCAGAGTGTAACATTCGAGACGTCGATGTAGAGGTTTTAGATATTGAAGGTTTAAAAGATTCAATTGCATCTCAGGGCCTTATTAGTAAAATTATATTGAGACCTACTGCTGACGATAAGTATGAGATTATTGCCGGGCAAAGACGTTACTTAGCTCTAAAAGAAATCCATGGAGAAGATTATGAGCTCCCAAAAGAATCATATAAGGTTTTTTATACACTCGATGATAGGGATGCAGTCCTGCTTTCTGTGTCGGAGAATACTCAAAGGCGAGAACTAAGCCCTTTTGAGATGAATAAGGCCGCTCTTAAATTGAACCAGGTAGTGGGGTTATCGGATAAGGATATAGCCAAATATCTTAATATTACCCCGTATAGATTAAAAAGAATTATCGCTTTGAGTGCCGATAAGAATAAGATGACTGAAGAAATCCGTGAAGAGCTTAAAAAACCTGATAACCAGGCTAAGTTCAGCGACGCCCATTGGGATAAACTAAAAAATGTGGAAGATAAAGAAACTATTAAAGATGTCTATGAACAGATTGTTGATAAATCCCTTCCTCCTAGAGATGTCCCGAAAATAATAGGGGCTATTGAAAAGGTCCGAAAGGCTGAAAATAACGCCACACAACCCAATGCCTATTGCTCTGGCAGTACTGACGACGGAGCACCCGACAACCCTGGGGGTGTAATCCAATATGCCCACAAAGGCGAGCTGTCTTTGGAAGAAAACGGTGACAATAAGATATTGCGAGTAAAAGGCCGGGGAGAAGATGAGGAAGTACCTATTGACCATTATCTCGAATACTTACGTCATCCTGAGAAATTTAAATGTACAGTTACATTTAGGCTAAAAGTAATTCCCCTTGATTAAAGCCTCTCATAATTATCTTTTAATGTTTAATTATCTACGATATAGATAATTATTGCTTTTATTTAATATTGGGAGACTCCCATGGCACAATTTACCTCTCCATATTCGGATTTAACATACTCGAAGGGACCTAAGACCTTATATTTTAAGGAAGAAGGTGTCTTTGAAGTAGTGCTAAATGTACCCCAAACAGATGATGACGATGAATGGGGTCGTACACTAATTATAGGTCAGCGCCAGACTATTGATAAAGTGACTGATATTCTTGTTGACCTATACGGTATTGATGGCACCTATGGTATCGATGCTGACGTAACTGCATTAAAAAAAGTAGTTAAGCTCAATAACGCTGTCTACACAGAAGGAACAACATCCGGGGTAGAACTGAGTATTGGTGATACTGTTATTGAACATGATTCCGCTGTTTTTGGGGGGTCCTTAAGTGTGTCCGGTGATTCTGCTTTGGCTGGTAGCTTGTCCGTAGTAAGTGATTTCTCTGTTGGTGGTGACATCAACCAAAACCCAATTGGTACGAACGCTAAATTAAGTGCAATACAAGCTAACGGTTTAGTAGTTTGTGGTACAGTTTACGTACAAGCGGGGGATACTGGAGGAGGTAGCCTTACTACTACTTCGAGCATTTCAGCCGGTAGCTTGTCTGTCACGGGCACTACCACCCTTAATGAAATCGAAGCAGGCAGTCTAAAAGTATCAGGTGATACCACTTTTGATGGAACTCTTAGTGTAGCGCGTAACGTATACATTGGTGGTGACATCAACCAAAACCCAATTGGTACGAACGCTAAATTAGGTGCAATACAAGCTAACGGTTTAGTAGTTTGTGGTACAGTTTACGTACAAGCGGGGGATACTGGAGGAGGTAGCCTTACTACTACTT